>ENA-UEOJ01000083-UEOJ01000083.1-human-gut-metagenome-genome-assembly--contig:-NODE-83-length-70368-cov-5.870481_pt1 | contig 70368 bp, 82 predicted proteins | sample MGYA00242885_ERZ507886 | MGnify/ENA primary metagenome ERZ507886 (study PRJEB26167, sample SAMN06115505) | human gut metagenome | host: Homo sapiens | place: China:Anhui | collected 2015-08-07 | study... | reverse complement strand
AACTGTGTACTTCTTCAGCGCTTCACGATTGTTCTCAGCTTCGGGATTGTCCACTTTTTCACCTCCGCGCACGGATAAAATTGCATTTTCTAGGCTCGGTTTATTGAGGCCTTCCTCTTGCGCAAGACGTGCGGCGTCACACTTGCTGTCGCATAAAGCTAAAAGGAAGAGATCGGTGGAAATGAATTTATCGCCGAGTCTTTCGGCCTCTCTTTCCATCGAATTAAGGATTGCCATCAACTCACGGCTGATTTGGACATTGTCGGCAGCTCCGGAAACTTCCGGCAGTTTGCCGATCGCTTCCTTCACCTTACGTTCGAGTTCTCTGACTCTCACGCCGGAGCGCTCTAAGAGCGTCCTTCCGGTGCCCTCGGTGTCCTTTAATACCGCAAGCAGCAAGTGAAGCGGATCGATGTACTGCTGAGAACGCTCAACAGCCATCGATTGTGCTTCTCCGAGCAACTCTTGGAACCGAGTTGTAAATTGATCTTGACGCATAAGAGTTTGAATCTCCTTTTGTTAAGGAAACATTCGGAATCAACTCCTGTTCCCCTATGCGTCTATTCTGAAGAGTCCGCGGAGACGGACGTGCGTTTTTCTCTTATTTTGAGCTTATTTGCTCCACTTGGATTTTGCGGCTTCGTCGGTCTCTTTGGCCTGTACCCAGCGGGTGCCCTCGCCCACCTTTTCCTTCTTCCAGAACGGGGCTTCGGTCTTCAAGTAATCAATAATGAACTCACAGGCTTTAAAGGCTTCCCCGCGATGCGCGCCGGAAACTCCGACAAAAACGATCTGGTCGGTCGCGAACAGTTCACCGACACGGTGAATCACCGTCGCATCCATAATATCCCAGCGTTTCTTTGCCTCTTTCACAATGGCCGTAAGGGCTTTTTCGGTCATTCCGGGATAGTGCTCTAGGGTCATGGAAGCGACTTCGTCACCTTCGTTGAGGTCTCGCACCGTGCCTAAAAACATCACGACGGCTCCGACTTTGGGAGACCCATGCAGTGCCGCTACTTCAGCCTGAACATCAAAGTCTTCTGTTTGAACTGCAATCTTCATTGAGACCTCTTATAAATTGAATTCCGTAAACGGGATGTAGGTCACCAAATCGCCCTTCTTCAAGTCAGCTTCAGCCGGGATGTCGGCTAAACCGTCAGCCCAGGTACAGGAGCTCAGAACCGCGGAGTTTTGGGTGCGATAGTTTTCCAGCTCTCCGGCGCCGTTGCGGCGGACACGAATGAACTCGCGGCGGGATCCGCACTTGTAATCAAAGGCCAGCGGAAGGATATAACCCTTCACATCGATCTGGCTGCGGCCGGAAAGTTTAAGGATCAGCGGCTGAGCAAACAGCAGGAAGGTCACAAAACCGGAGACAGGGTTGCCGGGAAGGCCGATAAACGGAACACCGCGGACTTCGCCTTTAGCAACCGGTTTGCCGGGCTTCATGGCGATGCGCCACATCTGCATCTTTCCGAGCTCTTCAACAGCTCTGCGAATGAAGTCGGCTTCGCCTACGCTCATGCCGCCGCTGGTCAAAATGAAATCGGACTTGCGGGAGGCTTTGCGGAAAGCTTCTAAAGTTGCTTCAAACGTATCAGGAATATTGCCGTAATCCACTACATCGCAGCCCAGCTGATGGAGCAGACCGCGCAGGACAAAACGGTTGGAGTTATAAATGCCGCCCTCGACGAGCTTTTCTCCCGGCATCGCGAGTTCGTCGCCGGTGAAGAAAAGCGAAACACGAATCGGACGATAAACCTTAACTGTGGAAACGCCGACGCTCGCAGCAACGCCGAGCGCCGGAGGCGTTAAACGGTCGCCCCTCTTCAATACAGTCTGACCGATATCGATATCGCAGCCTGCTCTTCGAATCCAGGCACCTGCCTTGGGCTCGCAGTGGAATTCCACGCTGCCGTCTTCCATCTCGGAAGCTTCTTCCTGAGGAATCACTGCATCGGCACCCGGAGGAATCGGGGCGCCGGTAAAGATGCGAGCGACAGTGCCGGGTTCAAGTTCGGTGCCGACGTGGCCGGCAAAAATTCGCTGAGAAACCGGAAAATTGCGGCGACCGCCTGCAAAATCGGCGCAGCGAACGGCGTAGCCGTCCATCTGAGAATTATCCAGAGGCGGGACTTTAATTTCGGAGACGATGTCTTCGGCGAGGATTTTGCCTGCCGAATAAAGGGTCACCATATCTTCTACTTTGGCAACCGCCTCCGCACCTTCCAAAATCTTTGCTTTTGCTTGTTCAACTGTCAGCATTTCCGTGTTTCTCCGTCTTCGAGACCTAGCTCTCGAACTATGAAGCGAGTAATGGTTTCGGCATCATTTATATCAAAAATCGGCAGATTTCCAAATGCCGGGTGTGTCGTATCGGTCACCACCGCAGAGATTCGCTTGTCGTGCGCGCAAATCGGTGTTTCATGCCGCTCGAGCTTGCGCCAAACCTCCAGACGAAGCGCTTCCTGCTCTTCGGTCTTAAAGCCTTCGACAATCACGATATCCGCAGGATCTAAATGACGAATTAGGTCCGACAGCGTAGGTTTATCTTTCGGCGTCTCGGTGAGCATAGCCCAGCGCTCGTCGGTATGCACAATGACTTGCGTCGCACCGGCTTCACGAAAACGGTAAGAGTCCTTCCCCGGCTTGTCGATATCCACGTTGTGATGGGCGTTTTTAACGGCCGAGACTTTGAGACCGCGTGATGCTAACAGCGCGATGATTTTCTCGATCAAGGTCGTTTTGCCGCTGCCGGAGTATCCAACAAAATTAACTATCTTCATAAAAACAAAAAGGCCTGCGGTTAAGCAAGCCTCTTCAAATTAAAACTTATTTCCCGACGTCATGCTCGGCGAGAAAGTTTTTAACCAACTGCGCATCCGCAGGCATTTCCAGCACTTTCTGCGGTTTGTCGAGCAGACCTTCGTAGCCGGCCGGAACCGGAGGTTCAAAGCCGACGGCTTCTTTAATCGTAGATGCAAATTTAGCAGGTAATGCGGTTTCCAAACAAATGGTTTTTACGCCCGGGATTCGTTCTTTCATTGCCGCATTGATACCGTCCGCTGTGTGCGGATCAACGAGGAAGCCATACTGATCCCAAACTCGCTTGATGCACGCGAGACGATCAGCATGCGTACTCCTAGCGGCGGTAAAACCGCTTGCTTTTACTGCTGCCCATTCTTCGGCGTTGAGAAGGAACTCCTTCTTCCGGGAGAGCTCGGTCCAGAGCTCCACCACGCGCTCGGGGTTTCTGCCGGTGATGTCGTAGATATAGCGTTCGAAGTTGGAAGCCTTGGAAATATCCATCGACGGAGAACTCGTCACAAACGTATGGGCGGAATCGCGAATGCGATATCGGCCGCTGCGGAAGAATTCATAGAGGACATCGTTTTCGTTGGTGGCGGCGATCAGACGAGCCACAGGCAGTCCCATCTGCTTGGCAATCCAGCCGGCTAAGACGTCACCGAAGTTGCCCGAGGGGACGGAGAACGTGACTTCTTCATCCTCAGATTCGGTTGCCTGCAGCCAAGCACTGAAGTAGTAGATGACCTGAGCCGCAATGCGCGCCCAGTTAATGGAATTCACGGCACCGATGTGGTGTTCGGTCTTGAACGTCAGATCGCCGGAAACCGCTTTGACGATATCCTGTGCATCATCAAAACTGCCTTGAACGGCAATGTTGAAAATGTTCTTATCCTGCAGTGAATACATCTGAGCTTTCTGGAATTTGCTCATGCGTCCTGCCGGAGAAAGCATAAAGACCTGAATACCTTCACGGCCTTTCATAGCGTATTCGGCTGCGCTGCCGGTATCTCCGCTCGTGGCGCCGAGAATGTTCAGACGGGTTTCTTTGCGGGCAAGCACAAATTCAAAGAGCGAACCCAAATACTGCATCGCCATGTCTTTAAAGGCGAGTGTCGGACCGTTGGAGAGCTCAAGAATGCCGAAATCCTTTTCCAGCCAGACAACCGGTGCGATTTTCTTGAAATCGGTGCCTTCACGTCCGTGACAATAAACTTCGGGCGTGTAGGTGGTTTCGCAAAGGCGAGCGATATCCGAGCGCTGCATGTCTTTGGCAAAAAGACTTGTCACGGCAGTCGCGAGCTGAGCGTAAGAGAGGCCGCGCCAGTTCTTTAAGGTCTCTTTCGAAACCTGCGGGTAGACCCTCGGCACAAACAGGCCGCCGTCGCGCGCCAAACCCTGAAGGACAATTTCGCTGTAAGAGGCGGCGGGCACGCCGCCGCGTGTAGAAACGTATTGCATTACTGTAATTCTTCCTTTCTCAGAAGCACGATTGCGCCGCGAACATTGGCAAGCTGCTGCATCGTACGGATGGCTCTTTGGATATCCGCTTCGCGAGTGCTGTGCGTCAGCAGAATGATTTCGGTGGAAGCATCTTCCAGAGGCGCTTCTTTCTGAATCAGAGACTCGATAGAAATCTTGTTGTCGGCCAGAATACGGGCGATCTCAGCCAAAACACCGGGCTTGTCTTCAACCGGAATGCGAAGGTAATAAGAGCAAACCGTGTCGCCGAAATCGGCAAAAGATTTGGCCTTCGGGTTGTGCGTTGTCGTCGGCATGCGAGGGCGCTCGGAGACTGCTACTTCCGCAGTTCTGGCGATATCGATCAAGTCGGCCACCACGGCAGAACCGGTCGGCTCGGAGCCGGCGCCCTTGCCGTAGTAAAGAGAACTTTCGGCTGCGTCGCCTTTCACAACGACGGCGTTCATTGCGCCTTCCACATTAGCCAGCAGACGGCGTGTGGGGACAAGTGCCGGATGGACGCGAAGTTCGATGCCGTAATCGGTGTACTTCGTGATGCCGAGCAGCTTAATGCGGTAGCCGAGTTCTTCGGCAAACTTAATGTCCTTGGCTTCCAGATGTGTAATGCCTTCGATATGAACTTTAGACATATCGACCGGAACGCCGAAGGCAATGGCCGACAGAAGCATCAGTTTATGAGCGGAGTCCGTACCCTCGATGTCGAAGGTCGGATCGGCTTCAGCGTATCCCAAACGCTGAGCTTCTTTGAGGACATCGTCAAAGCTGCGTCCGGTATCACGCATGGTGGAGAGGATAAAGTTGCAGGTTCCGTTGATGATGCCGGCGATCGAAGAGACTCGGTTGGCGGCTAAGCCTTCACGCAGCGCTTTAACGATCGGAATGGATCCGGCAACGGCGGCTTCAAATGCAACATTGACGCCTTTAGCCAGAGCAGCAGAGAAAATCTCATTGCCGTGCTCGGCAAGCAGCGCCTTATTGGCGGTCACAACATGCTTGCCGGCGTTAATGGCGGCCAAAATCAAAGATTTTGCGGGCTCAATACCGCCCATGGCTTCCACCACGACGTTGACTTCCGGATCGTTGACCAGGTCATGCCAATCGTTGGTGACGATCACGTCTTCGTCGACCAAAGGTTTAACACGGTCGACGTTGCGGACGGTGACGCGTTTGACCGAGATCGGAGCGCCTGCTCTTTGGCCGATTAAAGAGTGGTTTCTTTTTAAGATGTCGTAGGTGCCTTTCCCGACATTACCGAACCCGGCCAAACCGACTTTGATTTCCGTTGCCATTTCCTCTCCTTACGTTAATTATTTTTTCTTAGCTGCTGCCTTTGCCTTCGGTTTCTTCGTACTCTTGGTAGGAATGTTCTTTACCTTGGCAAACTTGGGTGCCGCAGGTTTCTTCTCCGGGACAGCCCGGACCGGCTCACCCTTCCAGCGGCGATGGAATTTCTTCGTCTTAGGCTGAATCAAACCGTCTTCCTTGAACATCTGACGGATGCCGCGCAGCGCCTGACGGATACGATCAGCGTTTTCGATCAGGGCGATACGCACAAAACCTTCACCGTATTCACCGAAGCCGATGCCGGGAGAAACCGCCACTTTGGCTTTTTCCAGCAGACGCTTGGAGAATTCCACGCTGCCCATGGACTTATAAAACTCGGGCAGTTCGGCCCAGATGTACATGGAGGCCTTAGGTTTTTCCACCATCCAGCCTAAGTCATGCAGGCCTTTGACCATTACGTCACGGCGGTGTTCGTATTCTTTTCTGACTTCTTCAACGCACTCCTGCGGACCGTTCAAAGCTTCGATCGCGCCGACCTGAATCGGCGTGAACGTGCCATAGTCGTGGTAGCTCTTAATGCGGGTCAGTGCGCCGACGAGGTCACGGTTTCCGACCATGAAGCCGATACGCCAACCGGCCATGTTGTAGCTCTTGCTCATGGTGAAGAACTCAACGGCGACGTCCTTAGCACCCGGCACCTGCATGATGGAAGGAGCCTTGAAGCCGTCATAGACGATGTCGGCGTAAGCCAAGTCATGAACAATGTAGACGCCGTGCTTCTTGGCAAGCGCAACGAGTTTTTCAAAGAAGTCGAGATCTACGCACTGGGCGGTCGGGTTGCTCGGGAAGCCCAAAATCATAAGTTTGGGTTTCGGAGTCGTTTCCGTAACAGCTCTTTCGAATTCGCTGAAGAAATCGATGCCCGGACCCATGCGGACGCTGCGGACATCGGCACCGGCAATGATGGAGCCGTAGATATGGATCGGGTAGCTCGGATTCGGGACGAGGACCGTGTCGCCACGGTCGCAGGTTGCGAGCATTAAGTGAGCGATACCTTCCTTGGAGCCGATCGTAACGATGGCTTCTTTGTCCGGATCAATATCGACATCCCAGCGTCTCTTGTACCAATCGCTAATGGCCTTGCGAAGACGAGGGATACCGCGGGAAGCGGAATAGCCGTGGGTGCCGGGACGCTGCGCCACTTCGATCATCTTGTCGACGATGTGCTTCGGTGTGTCGCCGTCGGGATTGCCCATGCTCAAATCAATGATGTCCTCTCCGCGATGACGGGCCGCCATCTTCAGTTCGTTCGTAATGTTAAAGACGTACGGCGGGAGTCGTTTAATGCGGGGAAAATCGTTATTCATCTGAACCTTCACTTGTTTGTTATCAGTAATCTTTTGAGTTTAATTGAAAGATTTGCATTTAAAGATGAATACGACAGTATTTGCTTAATGCTCTGAATTCAGCGGGCACAAAAAAGCCCCTGACTTGCAGAGGCTTCTTGGAAAAGCTTTGGGTTAGAGCGCGTCGCTCGCAAAATCCGCCAAGCGGGATCTTTCACCGCGCTGCATAGTGATGTGACCCGAGTGCGGCCAGCCTTTGAAGCGGTCAACCACATAAGTCAGACCGGAGGAGCCTTCCGTCAGGTAAGGCGTATCGATCTGAGCGATGTTGCCCAGGCAGACGATCTTGGTGCCGGGACCGGCACGCGTAATCAGCGTCTTCATCTGTTTCGGCGTTAAGTTCTGAGCTTCGTCGATGATGACGAATTTATTCAGGAACGTTCGGCCGCGCATAAAGCTCATGGACTTAATGCGGATTCTCGAGCGGATCAAATCCTCAGAAGCTCTGCGGCCCCAATCGGACCCGTTGCCGCTGCCGCGGTTGAGAACTTCGAGGTTATCGTCAATAGCGCCGAGCCACGGGGCCATCTTCTCTTCCTCGGTACCGGGCAGGAATCCGATGTCTTCGCCGACGGAAATCGTGGCACGCGTAATGATGATTTCATTGAAGCGTCTCTGCTCCATTGTCTGGGTCAGACCCGCAGCCAGTGTGAGCAGTGTCTTACCGGTACCGGCTTGGCCGAGCAGCGTCACAAAGTCAATGTTCGGATCCATCAGGAGATTGAGCGCAAAGGCCTGCTCTCTGTTTCTGGCATTGATGCCCCAGACGGTGTGCTTCGGATTGAGATAGTCGTCAATCAAACGCACAGTGGCACGGTTGCCTTCAACCGACATGACCTGTGCATAGAACGGTGTGGCACCCTCCTGTTCGTACCAAATAAATTGGTTAACGAGGAAGCTCGGAACCAGCGATCCTTCGATCTGATACCAAGTACGGCCGTCCTTCTGCCAAGACTTGAGATTTCTGCCGTGTTCGTCCCAGAAGTTGGCAGGGAGCTTCAGCGTTCCGGAGTAAAGGATGTCGCTGTCCTCAATCATCTTGTCGTTGTAATAGTCTTCAGCGACAAGGTTGAGTGCGGCAGCCTTCAGACGCATATTGATGTCTTTGGACACCAGGACGACGTCGCGGTCTTTGACGCTTTCCTTCAGACCTTCCACCACGGACAGAATCTGGTTGTCGGCTTTGCCCTGAGGCAACATCGGAAGCTTCACATCAAAGGGCTTGGTCTGAATAAACAGACGACCGGTTGCTTCACCGTGATTCAGCGTATCCAGAGGGATGCCCTTATCAATCGGGCCTTCTAAATTCTGCAGGATGCCGTCTAGCGTACGGCTGACCTGACGCGCATTGCGCGCCACATCGGTCATGCCACTCTTATGGTTATCGAGCTCTTCGAGCGTCATCATCGGGAGATAGATGTCGTGCTCCTGGAAGCGGAAGATACTCGTCGGATCGTGCAGCAGTACGTTGGTATCCAGCACATAGAGCTTGTTCTTGCCGTCGTGCTTGAGATTTTTGTTTCTTCTGTGCGCAAGCGTCGTTTCTTTAAGAACTTCTTTGGTTTCAGCAGGCGCAGCAGCTTTGACTTCCTGCTTGGCTTCTTTAGCGGAAATCGGTTCAACTTTGGTGTTTGTACTCGGAGTCTTTGCTGCAGCAGGTTTAACCGCTGCTGCTTTGGTTTTGCGAGGTGCTCGGGCTGCTTTCGGTGCAGGTGCCTGAGTCGGCAGTTCGGCCGGGATATCTATGAGGACGGATCCCTTAGCGGTCGGGGCTTTTGGTAATGGCATATTTGTTCCTTCGGGCTCTTCTAAAAGGAGAGCGGCTTAAAAATCTTTTCTTACTTTGATGCTCGCCGTCTCGATCAAATGATGAGAGCCGCTATTACAATGCCGATCATTGTAAAGGCCAGTCCGAGCTTAATAACGATCCCGATCATCATTCCGAGCCATGTGGCAAAACCGACCTTCCCGCTTTTGAGAAGGTCGCGGTGATCAATAAATTCGCCGATGGCGGCGCCGAGCAGCGGCATAAAAATCAGCCCCCACAAACCGGTAAAGATACCGATGAGTGTGCCGATGAAGGAGCCCAAAATACCGAGTTTGGTTGCTCCGGCCTTTTGTGCGCCGAGGGTCTGAGCGACCCAGTCGACAATCAGTCCGATAACCGTTAGGACTGCAAGAATCACCAGCGTCATTACGCTGATCTCGTCGTAGTGATCGATGAACGCGGCCAGCCAGGCCCCGGCAAAGATGAGGGGGAGTCCCGGAATCATCGGGACAATGGTGCCTGCAAAGCCGATGACCATGAGGGCAGCGGCGATGACCCAAAGAATAATATCCAGCATTGATTAGTAACCTGCGTGCATTTGTGCCTGTGTGGCTCTGCTGACAAAACGCGTATACATACCTTGGAAGATCAGATTCACGGTACCGGTAGGACCGCTTCTCTGCTTGGCGATAATCGCTTCGGCGTCACTTGGCGCATTGGTATCGACGGCCGGCATCGGCTGTCCGTCTTCTCCCATGTCGTCGGTCTTCTGCTGATAAGCAACCTCACGGTACAGGAAGATGATGACGTCAGCATCCTGTTCGATAGAGCCGGACTCTCGCAAGTCACTCATCAGAGGACGTTTGTTGGGACGGGTATCCACTTCACGCTTTAACTGAGAAAGCGCAATCACAGGAACCTTCAGTTCGCGGGCAAGACCTTTGAGGCCGCGGGAAATTTCAGCAATTTCCTGAGCACGGTTCGCGTCATTGCGGCCGCCGGACTCGCCTGACATCAGCTGAAGGTAGTCCACCACGATCAAGCCGAGCTTGCCGCCCACACGGCTCATCAGCTGACGGGCGCGGCTGCGCAGATTCAGAATGGAAATACCGGCAGTGTCGTCGATAAAGATCGGGGCTTTCTCGAGGGATTCAGCCGCGTCGTAAAAACCGCGCCAGTTTTCCAGGTGACCGGTTTTGAGTTCTCCCTGAGGAATTTCTCCCTTGGCGCTCAGCAGACGGCCGGTCACTTCTTCGGCCGACATTTCCAAAGAAAACACACCGACGGGCAAACCTTGATTGCTGCCGACGTGCAGCGCGATATTCAAAGCAAAAGCGGTTTTACCCATGGCCGGACGACCGGCGATGATGATGAGCTGACCCTCATGCATACCGCTTGTCATGCGGTCCAGATCCGGGAAGCCGGTACTGATACCCGAGACATTGCTCGGATTGTCAATTTCTGAAAGTTCACGCAGATGATCCGTGTAATCAGCCAAGACGGCATCGATTTTTTGGAAACCGCTGGACGAACGGGACAAATCCTCGCTGATGCGAAGGACTTTGGCCTGAGCTTCGTCAAGCAAGTCTTTGGCTTCGCGTGCTCCCGGGTTCATGGAGTCATTAATAATGTCGTTGCCCGTCGTAATTAAGCGGCGGCGAATCGAGCGATCACGAATAATTTCCGCGTAGCGCAGAACGTTAGCCGCACCCGGACTGTAATCCGCGAGGCGGTTAAGATATTCGAGGCCGCCGGTCTCTTTTTCGAGACCGCCCTCACGCAGGATGTCGTGGACCGTCAGAATATCGGCCGGCTTGCCCTGCGAGAGCAAGCGCTTAATGTTTTCGAAAATTAAGCGGTTTCCGTAGTCATAGAAGTCCTCCGAATCGATTTTTCCGCCGATCAGGTCGAACGTATTGTTATCAATCAGGAGTGCGCCCAAAACACCGTCTTCGGCTTCCTTAGAGTAAGGCGGAGTGCGGTATTGCTGGACTTCACGATCTTCGCTGCGAATATCGGGCATCGTATTTATGAACTTCCTTTTTTTTCAAAAGCAGATGAGAAAACTATAGCTGAAAGAGCAGAGACATGAAAAAAAGAAGCCTCCCAAAAATGTGACATTTCTGAGAGGCATTTTGAAGACCGAAGTCTTCAGGAATTTCTTCCTTAATTAGGCTTCAGCAACAACCTGAACGTTGACGTTAGCAACGATGTCGTGGTGCAGGTCGATCTGCAGCGGGTACTCGCCGATGGCTTTGATAGCGCCCAGCGGTGTACGAACCTGGCTCTTGTGGATATCGTAACCAAGTTTTTCGAGGGCTTCGGCAACGTCCATGTTGGTCACAGAACCAAACAGACGACCGTCGACGCCGGCCTTGGAAGTGATAGTGATGGTCAGACCATCGATCTTGCCCTTGAGCTCTTCAGCCTTAGCAAGACGTTCAGCCTGAGCGCGTTCAAGCTCAGCCTTGTGAGCTTTGAATTCTTCGATCGCAGCTGCTGTAGCACGCTTAGCCTTCTTTGTCGGGATCAGGTAGTTACGAGCGAAACCGTCTTTAACTTTGACGACGTCGCCGAGCTGACCGACGTGAGGAATAGATTCAAGCAGAATGATTTGCATGTTGATTTCCCCCGATTACTGATTGTCGGTGTAAGCAAGAAGAGCAAGGAAGCGAGCACGCTTAATTGCTGTGTCGAGCTGACGCTGATAGTGAGCCTTCGTACCTGTCAGGCGAGCCGGCATGATCTTGCCGTTTTCCTGGATGAAGTCGCGAAGTGTGTCGATATCTTTGTAATCGATCTGATCAACATGATCAACTGTGAAGCGGCAGAATTTTTTACGCTTGAAAAGCGCGTTCTGCTGATTAGGGTTACGAGGTCTACCCTTTCCTTTGGCACCAAAAGCCATGATTTACTCCTTTTCGAATTCCGTTATATGCAGGACAAGTTTGCGTGAACGCGCCGAAGATGTTGTTAGAAACCCTCTGAATTTCAGACGGCTTCCGAGTTCCACCTCATTGAGAGCCTTAGCAGCCGGACCGACTGCCGCCGCTTCCGCGGAAAAGCTCAGTTTTCTGTCTGATCCGGCTTCCTGGACCACCGACATATGGCGGATGGTCAGATCAAGAATGGGAACAGAAGCTAAGGTGTAGCGGATGACGTCTTTCTTTTCCAGAATTCCGTCTAGTTCGAACGAGTTCACCTCGCAGTCCTAAATTAAGCCTGGGCTTCAGCCGGGGCTTCTTCAGCAGCCTGAGGTGCGGGAGCAGCAGCTTCAGCAGCGGCGCTGGCAGCCTTGCGGGCTTCTTCTTTCTCGACAGCCTTCATCATCGGAGAAGGTTCTGTCTCAGCCTTCTTCATTTTCACGGTGAGGTGACGAAGAACGGCGTCGTTGTAACGGAAATTGTTTTCGAGTTCTTCAAGAACTTCGGGGCCGCATTCGATGTTCATCAGAACATAGTGGGCTTTCACGAGTTTCTCGATCGGGTATGCCAGCTGACGGCGGCCCCAATCTTCGAGACGGTGAATCTTACCGCCGTGGCTTTCCACAGCAGCCTTGTAACGCTCAATCATCGCCGGGACCTGTTCGCTCTGATCAGGATGGACGATGAAGCAAATCTCATAGTGACGCATTGAACCTCCTTATGGGAAATAGTCGCCCGGAGCGTCTTCCGGTGTGACAAGGACTAGAAAGTGCGTGATTCTACACCACTTTCATAAGAAAAAATCCTGATTACTAAATTAGTTACGAAAAAGAAGTCAAAACGGGACTTAACGAAAATAAGCTGCCTGCTTAGGCCGCCACACGGACCCTCGGCTTGAATGCCGCAGGTTGTGTTTTTAATGTTCGAAGCGACTTATTAGAAACCCGAGTTTGGCAGATTCCGGCAAACAAAAAGCTCTCAACTCTTTGACTATCAGCGAGTTCAGAGCTTTTTTAAATTATTGTCTTGTGTACATGCTAGAGCATGTCTTTAATCAATTCCGGAATTGCCTCCTCTGTTGTAAGTCTTACTCCTAAGCAGCGCCCCATCTCTTTGAGATTAACTAAGCGTGCCGGAGGCACAAGTCCCACTGTCTTAAAGAGTATTTCGAGCTGATTTGGCTGCTTTCTGCGTTTTGCAAGTTCAGCCTTAAGTTCTTCTTGGCTCAGTCTCTCTAAGCCCTTCCTGATATTTTGCGGTCTCGAGCACTGCAGGAACATTAGTTCATCGCCGCTTTTTATGGGCACGGTCGTCGCAGAATTCAATGCACGTATGATTTCCGAGATTGTCAGCGGAGTTCCTGATTTATTCAATTTCCACTGCAGCAGTTTCAGAATCCCCAACGCAATCACACAAATGAGGATGTGGCCCTTAATGTGATTTGAGTTTCTTACGTACATGGGCCGTAAGCCCAGATGAGATTTCATAATTCGGAAGCAGCTCTCGATCTGGTTAAGCTCGTGATAGGCAGCGGCCAGGCGTCCATCCGGCACAGCGTCATTGTCCTGACAGTTGGGGGCGTTTTTATAAACGAGGGCAGCGTACCCGGCAAGACGGCGTTTAGCTTCAAACGTCTCTTCATCAATTCCTTCTATTCTTGCCTCTGTTTTTTCCGAAGTTTTTGCAATGGAAGCCCAGCCGGAGCTCTTGGGTTTAACTTTTATTCCCTGAGCTTGTTTCTTCAGCACGAGCTGCTTCCAGACTTCGAGCACTGCCAGATCCCGTTTTTGTCTCTTCTTATCAAAGGTCAGAACTAAAGTGCATTTCGTATCTTCAGCCTTGCGCTTTCCTTTCTTAGTCCAGTCTTTTACGACCTTGAAGCGGGCGACTTCCTCTCCCTGCCTGATGATAGGGACATAACCTTCAGGATCGAACATTGCTTTTGTAGTCTTCTGATCCAGATTGCTTACTTTCTGTGCCATCAGGAACCCGAGGTCGTTGCTTTGCAGCATCTTTAAGTTCGCTGCAGAATTAAGACCCCGGTCGGCTACCACGATGCTCTCTTTAACGTTGTATTTCTGTTTCAGAGATTCAATCGAAGCAGCCATAGTTTTGAATTCGGATGCGTTTCCGGCGTAGACATAAAAGTCAATCGGAATTCCTTCTTCGTTAATTACCAACGCGATGGACGTTAACGGAAGGTCAAAGCGATGCTCTTTTGAAGGACCTCTCATTCGAAGGTATTCGATTTTCTGAGCCTGAATTTTCTTAATGAAATCATCCGTTTTTTGGCCGGGCACCAGTCTTCCTTCCTTGTCAAAGCATGCAGCATCCAGCTCGCCGCTTTCATAGGCCAGCTGCACCTCTTCCTGAAGTCGGTCTTGGAAGTCCATCTGCTGTCTGCCGCATTCCAAGTCAGTAAGCGCCGTTTCAAAGTAGACATTGGTCACGTCATAAAAAATCAACGTAGCCTTTGTTTTCCCAAGCTGATTATTGATTGAGCGATTGAAGAATTTCATGATCGAGTCCTTGTGCTCAAACAAATAATCGTAAGAGTTGTAGTAACTGTCTAAACCGATGCCTTGGACAGGGGCTCCTAAGAAAACATCCTGATCTCCGAATGAGTAAAAAACGGAGTGCGGATCAAGAATTTTCAAGAAGCAGAGGTAGGAGACGACAGCGTTTAAGTCGAATTTTGCTTTTGTTTGGCTGTGCTGTATGTCTTTGAACTTTCTATCCAAATGAAGATGATCGTCCCAGATCTTTTTTAAGAGGTAATGCCCGTACTGCAGCAGAGGGAGCGGAGCGCCGGCAGAAGAATTGTTGTCAAAACTAAGCAGATTTTGAACTTGAGCGAGTCGATTGAGTGACTGAAGGCGATTCTTTTCCACATAGTCTTCCTGATACTTCTTCTTTAAATTTTCCAAGTAATTCGGATCTGACTGAGAAAGGATGTCGAGCCGTCCCAGGTTCTGCACGACCTTGTGCTTAACCTTTCCGTTTTCATCCCGATAAGACTCCATGAGCCGGACATAAGTGTATTGCCCGGTGGCTCCGCCTTTGCAAGTAGAGACATACATAGACCACCTCAAATATTGAGTTCAATTATAACATATCTACTACATATCTACAAGTAAATAAATAAGCAAAAGGCCAAAATATAGACCTCATGGGCGTTGCCGCCCAGAAGGTCAATCAGAATCTGCCAAACTTAGGGGTTGTGTTTTTAATGTTCGAAGCGACTTATTAGAAATTTCCTAATAACTGAGTCTTCCCAGAGTTCTCCTAAGGACAAAAATATTCTCTCGACGTCCATTGACCGCTGCAGCAAACACATTGAATCACTCTCCCGTTCGTGGAGAAGCTGCTTTTCACATCAGATTGGACCCCGTGCCGGAACTCATAGACAAGGACTTGCAGCAGCTCAAAAAAATCGAGGCCGTAGTTTGAACGACCTCGGATTTTGAGAGCTTCAGATTCCGCTTAAGGCGGATTCTGATCAGCCAACCGTACGCTGGCGCACGGTTTCAAACAAACAGATACCCGCGGCAACGGAAACATTCAGGCTTTCCACCGTTCCCAGCATCGGAATCTTGGCCAAATCACTGCAGCGGCGGCGGGTCAGCTGACGCAGACCGTCGCCTTCGGCGCCGAGTACCCAGCCGAAAGCGCCCTTTTGATCGAATTCATAAATAGTCTTTTGGGCTTCGCCAGCCGTGCCGATGATCGGAACTCCAGCGTCAACGAGCTCCACAATCGAACCGGCCAAATTCGTGACCCGCACAATCGGAACGGTTTCAGATGCACCGGCACTGGCTTTCACAGCCGCTGCCGTCAATGTTGCGGAGCGATCTTTCGGCGTGATCACGGCAGATACTCCGGCTGCATCTGCGACACGCAGGCAGGCGCCGAAATTGCGCGGATCGGTCACGCCGTCCAAAAGCAGCAGAAGCGGATTACCGGCCAGATTATCCATCAATGTATCGAAAGACATTCCGATATCTATCGGAGCAGCAAGAGCGATCAAGCCCTGATGCGGAACTTCATGAGAAAAGCCGTCCAGGCGATTGTTGTCGGCCTGCATTAAACGAATGCCGGCCTTTTCTATCTCTTCAATCATCCGGCGCATACGTTGATCACGACGTTTCGGATCATAGTAGACGATGCGAATCGACGAAGGATCGCGTTTCATTCTCGAGGACACGGCGTGGAAGCCGGCTAGGACTGTATCTTCTTTTTTCATGAGCGTTTTTTAGGAGCAGAAGGTGCTCTCTTTGTTTTTCTCGCTGCCGGCTTACGCGGCGCGGCAGAAGATTTTACGGTTTTCCTTTTGGCTTCGGTCTTCGGTCTGCTTTGACGATTCTTCGAAACCAAAGCGAATTCTATTCTTCTTGCGTCGAGATCACAGCGGGCAACCTTAACTGTGAGCTCGTCACCGAGGCGATAACGCAAGCCGGAGTCTTCGCCGTAAATTTCATTGGACTTGTCGTCAAAGACGAAATAATCGTCTCCAAGGCCGGAAATATGAATCGCGCCTTCTACATACAAGTCTTCAAGCGTGACAAAAATCGCAAAGGGGCTTACACCTGAAATCACGCCTTTAAAGACCTGGCCGAGCTTCTTCTGCATGTAATTGCATTTCAGCCAAGCCATTACATCGTAACTGGCTTCATCGGCACGGCGTTCATGAGCAGAACAAAGCAACCCGAGCTTTTCCCACAAGTCGATATGCGCAACCTTCTTCTTGTCGTCGGGCTTCGCCTTGCAGATGATTTCTCTTGTCTGAACAGGAACCTCGGCCTCATTGGGTTCAACCAAAATCTTCGGCACGTATTTCCGGCGCCGTAAGATACCTCGAATGGCGCGATGCACCAGCAAGTCAGGATAACGGCGAATCGGTGAGGTGAAGTGTGTATAAGCGTCATAAGCTAGGCCGAAGTGACCAACGTTATGCGGGCTGTAGACGGCCTGCTGCATGGAACGCAGCAAAATCGTCTGAATCATCGCTTTGTCCGGTCGATCAGCGATTGATTCCAGCACCTTGGCATAGTCTCCCGGAGTGGGAGAATCTCCGCCGGGCAGCGTCACGCCGAACGGCGCCAAAGTTGCTCTGGCTTTTTCCAAACGATCCTGGCTGGGCGGTTCATGAACACGGTAGAGGCACGGAGCTTTATTCTTCTGCAGGAAGTCAGCTGCACAGGTGTTTGCTACCAGCATCATTTCTTCGATAAGACGATGGGCATCATTGCGTTCGCGCGGCAGAATCTGTTCGATCTTGCCCTGCTCATTGGCAACAATATAAGTTTCAACCGTCTCAAAATCCATCGCGCCGCGCAGTTCACGGCTCTTGATCAGGTTCTTGTAGAGATCATAGAGATCCTGAACGTTGCCGAGCACGTGTTCCATGACCTTGGCTTCAGGACCATTAGGATTGCAGAGTGCGGCCCAGACATTGTCATAAATCAGTCGTGCGGCCGAACGAATCACGGCAGGATAGAACTGGTAGGCTTCTACCAATCCGTTGGCGCCGATGATTGCGTCACACACCATGGTGCAGCGGTCAACCTGTGGATTCAAAGAACACAAGCCATTAGAAAGCTCTTCCGGAAGCATCGGGATAACGCGTCTCGGGAAGTAGACACTCGTTGTTCTTAACTGAGCATCTTTATCAATGGCGCAACCGGGTTTAACGTAATGAGAAACATCGGCAATGGCTACGAGCAGACGGAATTTGCCGTCTTCCAAAGGCAGGCAGTAAACCGCATCGTCGAAGTCTTTTGCATCGGCGCCGTCGATCGTCACAAACGGAATATCACGAAGGTCTACTCTGTCTCGAAGATCGGACTTCGTTACAGAGTCAGAGAAACGCTTAATTTCTTTCTTTGTTTCCTCGGAGAACTTGTAAGGAAGATCGAACTTACGAACCGCGATTTCCGTCTCCATTCCCGGCTCGTCGATGGTTCCCAAAATCTCGACCACATGGCCGACTGGACTATTGGTGAGAAGGCCTTTATCTTCAAGTTCGACCACGACGATCTGAGAAGGTGTTGCGCCTAAAGAGCGGCCCGGTGCAATTAAGATCGTTTTGCAGATTCTTGCGTCTTCAGGCACCACAATTCCGACGCCGCGTCTCAGTTCAAAGCGGCCGACAATGCGTTTTAACTTGCGGTCGGCGAGTTCGACGATATCGGCTAAACCTCGACCTCTGTAGTCGGTTCCTGCTTCTCTTGCGACCACAATGTCTCCGGGAAGAACTTTCGTCATTTCTTCCGGAGGAATGTACATATCAGGAACGTCTTCTTCGCAAATCAGGAATCCGAATCCGTCGCGGTGCCCCTGCACCACCCCAGTATGAAGTTTGGCGGAGGAAGTCAGAAGAACGATGTCTTCTCGATTCGTAAAGATTCTTCCTGCCTCTTTTAATTTATTGAAAGCGCGATCAAAAACCTCAGAAGAGATGCCTTTATGGGAAAGCATCACATACTCTTTCAGGTCGTCCGTTTCCATCGGGAACCCGGCCGTCCTCAATTCCCGTTCAATTGCCTTTTCAGCGGCTTCCACTCCGGCAGCCGGGGTGGCACGCTGCGGCTTAGCAGAAGTCAACGCAGACTTCTGGGTGGTTTTGTTCTTCGTAGTAATTTTGAGCCTCAACTAATTAATGTTGATCCTATTTATGCTGGATTGTAATTGTTGAGGCTGCTAACAAAGTCCTAGGATCGCTCAGAGTGGAGATATTTGATTTCGGCCGTCGGGTACTAAAAATATCAATCTAAATTAAGCACATCCAGCATTCCGAGTCCGCGGAACTGGGGAAGAAGCAGAATTAACAAAACAATAATCAAAAGAAAGACCAGACCGTAGGCAAACTGATGATCCGTTAACTGCCTGAAGAAACGGTAGTGGCCACCCGACGGATTCTGTTCATAGCGATAGCCTGAGACTTGGAAGTTTTCAGGAAGCTCTGTTTCTCGATAGTAGTCGTTGAGCCGATACTCATTCCAAACTTTCGGATCCTTTTGGCTTCCGAAACTATCCGGATCTCCCGGCCTTCGCAGATCTCTCAGATAAATCGGACGACGCTCAATGATTTCCTCTCTTTTACGAAAGCGAATGCCCTGTTCATCCAAAAGCTTCTCGTAAGCTAAATCATGTTTCTTTTGCAGGTTGGCGAGAAACCGATAAGCTTTTTCGTCCGCTTGATATTGGTTATCGGCCTCGATCGTGAAGCATTGGTTTTCCAGATAAACCGATTCGTAATAGGGAATCGGATAAAACTCGGTGGACGAAACAGCCTTAGGGACGCAATAACGAAAAAGCACAGAAACACCGCTTGGAAAATTGAAGTTAGGTCAAACAACGGCTGTATTGCCGCCTGGATTTGTTAATGGAGGGATTCTAACGGCAAAGCCTCGGCTTAAGAAATGTTTCTGCCGGCTACGCCTTTGACACAAAAAGACGGCTCCTTTGCCTATTTCTATCCATGTGAAGTCGGTTCGCCTAGAACGAGACGCAGGAAATTTTGGGAGTTCGGTACCAATAGTAGATTACTAACGTCATTTTTTAGAGGAACAGTCATGAAAGCTGCTATTTTTTACTTCACCATGTCAGGAAACACCGAACTTGCCGCTAAAGAAGTTGCTGAAGCGACCGGTGCCCCACTCGTCAGACTCCATGCAGAACCTCCCTACACCGTAGATGACATAGACTGGACCCATCCCGATGCGCGCTGCACAAGAGAACATAAAGATCATTCGCTGTTGCCTCGCGTCAAACCCTTCGGCGTTGACATCTCTTCCTTAGACACCGTGTTCATCGGTTTTCCGATTTGGTGGCACGAAGAACCGGCCATCATTCGCTCGTTCTTAACGACTTACCATGATCAGCTCAAGGGCAAAACACTTTATCCCTTCTGCTCTTCTTATTCCAGCCCCGTCAGTGAAGCAGATGCAAGTCTTACGAAGGAGTTCCCGGATCTGAATTGGAAGGTCGGCCTTCGTTTGCCGGGATCCCAAGCAGAGATTAGAAAGTGGATTGAACAGTAGGCGTTTAATTTAAGCCTCCAAACCATAGCGGCGAGCGACGACTCAACAAGCTAAGCCTCGCAAGAAAGACCTGATTTTCTGCCTTTGCAGATTCAGGCCTTTTCGTTTTTTAAATCGAAAATTTGAATTTCTGCTGGGAATTTTCAAAAGGAGTTATATCGACTCTGAGGCGTAGGACAAAACGGAATGATCACTCCGAACAGCCTGCAGATAAAGAAAAACCTCGTACATCGACGAGGTCTTAAGAATTAGGTCTGGTGCCCGGGACTGGACTCGAACCAGCACGCCCGCGAAGGCGCTAGCACCTGAAGCTAGTGCGTCTACCAATTTCGCCACCCGGGCAACAGAGAGCCGAGAGATTGTTAATGCACACAATCTCCTAGGCCTCTGTCAAACCGTCATTATTCGGGTTTTCTTTTTCCCTCTACCTTGGCTACCAGCTGTCCGAGGCGCATTGTGTCGTACTCTTCAAACGGCTGGTGAATCCAAGGATTGTCTCCGAGATATTCGACATAGTAGTCAGGTTCAACCTGAGAGCAGCTCTTCCACCACAAAACAGCGGTGCGAACTTCAGTCACGCCCGGATAGTTGTTCTGAAGGTGTTCGACTACCTTCTTCAAAGTCAGCCCGGAATCAACCAAATCGTCGACTAAGAGCACTCTTCCTTTGAGAGAGTCAGGACGGCTGGAAGCAATGTACTTACCGATGTCCAAACTTCCCTGAATCGTGCCGGCAGCTTCTCTATAAGAGCTGGTCGACAAAATGTTCAGCGGCATATCGAAAATTCTGGAGAGGATGTCTCCGGGGCGAAGGCCGCCTCGAGCTAAGCAAAGCAAAGAATCAAACTTCCAGCCGCTGTCATAGACATTAAAAGCCAGAGTCTCAATAAGGCGGCGATATTCTTCCCAAGAAACGTGAAGATCTTTCATTCCTATTCCTAATCATTCAAACGGGTTATGAAGCAAAATTGTCTGAGAACGATCCGGGCCGGTAGAAACAACTGCGATCGGGCAGCCGGCAACCTCGGACAGACGAGTTAAATATTTTTGTGCGTTAACGGGCAGATCTTCCCACTTTGTGATACCGAAAGTCGGTTCCTTCCAGCCGGGGAAGTCTTCGTAAATGACTTTGCACTGGGCAACTTCTTCTGCACCGACAGGCATGATATCGATTCTTTCGCCCTTGTATTCGTAGCCGACGCCTAAACGAACGGTTTCAAAACCGTCTAAAACGTCGAGCTTCATCACAGCCAGACCGCTTAAACCGTTCCATTCAACAGCGCGGCGAAGTGCGGCGCCGTCGAACCAGCCGCAGCGGCGGGGACGTCCGGTGACTGCACCGAATTCATTGCCCTTCTTAGCAATGGTTTTGCCGACTTCATCAAAGAGTTCGGTCGGGAAGGGGCCGGAACCGACACGTGTGCAGTAAGCCTTGGTAATGCCAAGAATGTAATTCAGTTTCTGAGGACCGACACCGGACCCGGGGCTGGCAAAGCCGGCAACGGTATTGCTGGAAGTGACGAACGGGTAGGTTCCGTGGTCGATGTCGAGCATGGTTCCCTGAGCTCCTTCATACAGGAACTGTTCGCCTTCCTTCATCTTAGTGTTGAGGATGTGGGAGATGTCGCGAATCTTCGGAACGATTCTCGGAGCCATTGCCAGCGTGTCTTCGATCATCTTTTCGACGTCGACGGGTTCGCTGTTGTAGTAGTTCACCAGCAGGAAGTTGATGAGCTTGCAGTTTTCGCGAACTTTTTCTGCAAATACTTTCGGTTCAGCCAGGTCCCTGACGTGGACAGCGCGGCGAGCAATTTTGTCTTCATAGGCCGGGCCGATACCGCGGCCCGTTGTACCGATCTTCTTATCTCCTAAAGCATTTTCACGAGCGTGGTCGAGTGCGATGTGATAAGGAAGAACCAGAGGGCACTGACCGGAGACAAAAATACGATCTTCGGCATCCATACCGTGAGCCTTCAAGTCGTCAATTTCCTTCAGCATCGCTTCGGGGCTGACAACCGCACCGTTGCCGATGTAGCACTTGACGTGAGGATGCATAACACCCGAGGGGATCAAACGAAGAACCGTTTTCTGGCCGTTGATCACGAGTGTGTGGCCAGCATTGTGGCCGCCGTTGAAACGGACAACGCCTTGTACGCTTTCGGTGAGCCAGTCAACGATCTTGCCTTTGCCTTCGTCGCCCCACTGAGCGCCGACAACGACTACATTTTTACTCATTTCATCCTCTTAAAAAATTAACGGTTCGACGTACGAGCCGCTACCGTCCAAACACCATTGATACAAATTAATTCTTCATCCAAGCGGAAAGATTCTTCCAGCGAAGCAACATTGTCTTCGGGAAGCTTTTCAATCACGATGTCGCCGTTTTCGCGAAGTTCACGAATGCGGGACTGCAGGGCGGCATCATCCAGCTTGTTGGGCGCCAAAATCGCATAGGGACGCTTTGTGTCCATCACGGCGATAATCTCGCGCAGGTATAACGTGAAGCCGACCGCGGGACGCTTACGTCCGAAACGCTCGCCGATATCATCGTAACGGCCGCCGCGCAGAATCGGCTGATAACGGCCGGGAATATTGACACTGAAAGTTACGCCGGTGTGGTAGTTATAGCCGGCAACATCCGCAAAGTCATAGCTGACGATATCTGCGCCGGATTCACGGCCGAGCCTGCGGACTCTTTCTAAGATTTCCGGGATTTCCGGATAATCGGAAAACTCTTCAATAACTTGATTCAGGACGTCTTCCGACCCAAAGAGCATGGTCAGTCGGACCAAATCGTTCACGGTTTTCTCTTTGAGAACACCTCTGAGTTCTTCCAGTGCGGAGCGGTCTTTGTGACTCAATGCAAAGAGAATTTGTTCCTGAACTTCTGCGCTGGCCGGGTCGCTGTCCAGAATGGCTTTTACAACACCGGTGTGTCCCAAGTCCAAGAAAATATTTTCCAAGCCGAATTGACGAAGGGACTCAATGCCTAAACAAATCACTTCCCGTTCGCTTTCTACACTGGAAGAGCCGAACATTTCCACACCCGCCAAGTAGGGCTGGCGTGAAGCAAGAGGATGCAGAGGGCGAGCGTGGAGGACGCTTCCGACATAACAGAGGCGCGATACACCCGAACGATTGAGAATGTGAGCATCGATTCGAGCAACCTGAGGCGTCATATCGGCGCGGATACCCATCGTTTTTCCCGTGACCTGATCGACGATCTTGAACGTTCTGAGATCCAGATCTCCGCCCGTTCCGGTCAGAAGAGAGTCAACGTACTCCACCAAAGGAGGGCGAACGACTTCAAAACCATGGCTTGTCACCAGTTTTAGGAAAGAACTTCTAAGATGCTCTATGGCCCTCGCCTCTCGTGGAAGCATATCCGCGATATTTTCAGGTAACAGCCACACTGACATAAAGATCCTTTCTAAAAAAGCAATGAACCAGCCCAAACGAGCACCAGCCCTAAGACTACACTTTCTAACCCGATATAACGGATTTTCTCGCTAGGAAATCGTGAGATAAATCTCACGGCACGTTTCCATAAATCGGGCGCCAACATAGGTAAAAGGCCCTCAAGTACGAAGCAGAAACCCAGTACGTACAAGAAGGCCTTCATGATTTAGATCACAAAAAATTACGGTTGTTTATTCGCTTGGACTTCACCGCGGGAACTCTTGAGATAGTCAAAGAATTCGCTGCTCGGATCCACCACCATCATGTCTTGAGGTTTATTGAAGGACTGACGGTAAGCATCCAGTGAGCGATAGAACTTCGCAAATTCGGGATCTTTGCTGAATGCTTTGGCGTAGAGTTCGTTGGCCTGGGCGTCCCCGGAACCTTTAATGTTCTGAGCGTCACGATAAGCTTCCGCCAGAACAACGGTTCTCTGACGATCAGCATCGGCCTTGATCTTTTCGGCTTCAGCAGCACCCTTGGAGCGCTCTTCGCTGGCAACGCGCTTACGTTCGGCTTCCATACGGCGATAGACAGACTCGGAAATTTCCGGTGTGAAGTCGACTCGTTTGAGTCGGACATCCACAACTTCAATGCCTAAATCAGAAACACGCTTCTGCAGAGCTTCAGAGATTTCTGCCATTGCGCGAGCTCTGTCGCTGGAAGTGATGTCGTTTACCGTGCGGCGGTTCACAACCTGGTTGAGAACGTCACGAAGCAGCGCAGACATACGATCGTCCGCGGCTCGTTCGCTGCCTTGGAAAGAAACCCAGTAGCGGCGCGGATCGTTGATGCGCCACTTCACATAGGAATCGATCATCAGGTTTTTCTTCTCACTGGTTTGAACCAGATCTGCTGCAGGCGTATCGATCGTAAGAATACGTTTGTCCAAATAGACGACGTTTTGAAGCGGAGCCGGCAGCTTGACATGCAGACCGGGTGTAGAAACAACGCTCTTTAATTCACCAAGCATGAAGACCAGAGCGTATTCACGCTCGTTTACCGTGTAAAGGCAGGTTCTCGCGAGCAAGGCGCCAAAGAGAACAACAATAACTAAGGAAAGTAATTTTTTCATTTCTCTGTCCTTATCTCAAAGTACGGGATAAAAGACGGGAAGTGGGCTGACTCGCGTCCGGTGTTAAAGGCGGCTGATCTCCGCCGGGCAGATTATGCGTCTGCTGAGCAGATGAAGCAGGAACAGTCGGCTGCACAGGCGCGGCCGAAGCTGCCGGAGCCTGCGTCGGGGCGGCTCGTTTCGCCAGCTGATCCAACGGCAGGTACAAGAGATTATTGGAAGACTGGTTGTCAACCATTACCTTGGTCGTGTTGTTGAAGATCTGCTGCATGGTGTCCACATACATACGGTCGCGGGTCACCTTCGGAGCTTTCTCATACTGTGCGTAGACCTGATTGAAGCGGTTTGCGTCACCCTCTGCCTGAGAGACAACACGAGATTTGTATGCTTCAGCTTCCTGGCGAAGACGTTCAGCCAGACCGCGTGCCTTAGGCACAACGTCGTTTGCATAAGCCTCGCCTTCATTAATCTGGCGTTCGCGATCCTGGCCGGCCTTAACGGCATCGTTGAAGGCAGCCTGAACTTGTTCTGGCGGCTGAGCGTTCTGAATAGCAACAGACAGAACCTGAATGCCGGAGTGGTAGCGGTCAAGCATTTCCTGCATCAGTTTTTTAACTTCTTCTGCAATTTCCTGCTTGGACTCGAACAAAACACTGTCCATCTTCTTACGACCGACTACTTCACGCATGGCGGATTCTGCGGTCTGAACAACTGCACCCATCGGATCGCGAGTACGGAACAAGAATTCTTCAGCGCCGTTGCCCTGCTTGATTCGGTACTGAACATTGAACATCACGTCAACAATGTTCTCATCGTCCGTCAGCATGAGCGCTTCTTTAAGACGCTGTGTACCGCCTCTCAAACCGATCTCGGCCTTACGAACAGAAGAAACGTCTACTAAAGCAACGTCCTGGATCGGATAAGGCAGGTGCCAGCGGAAACCGGCATTCGTGCTTTCGGTGTAACGTCCGAAAGTGGTCACAACACCGTTCTGACCTTCCGGAACGATATAAAAGCCGGAGGCCAGCCACGCGGCCAAAGCGATAACAATGGCTGAAACAGCCATTCCGCCGGAGAATGAAGACGGAACCTTAAACTGCGGGAAAGGATTTCCACCGCCGTTTCCATTACCGCCGCCGTTGCCGAACGAATTCTGCTGATTTTTGAATTCGTGGTCTTTGCGCAGCGGAGGTTCGTCGAAGTCGTAGTCTTCGTTTTTCTGATTTTGTGCCTGAGAAGATGCTGACGGCTCTTCTTTCTGAGCATTACGATTTTGATTGCCTTTGGTGCCGCCCAACATCGAATTCAGACGATCGTTGAACTGTTTCCAAAGTTCTTCTAAATCTCCATCATTGTTGTTCTGAGTGAAGCGGCCCGGCATTTCGTTTCTGCTCGGTTCGGCTTTTCTCGGTTCTTCATCAGTCTCTTTGGGAGGCTCTTTGATTTCATTTTCTTTCTGGGAGGAATCGTCCTCCGAGCCTTTTCGGCCCCAACGGGGGTCATTAAGCGACATTGTCGAATATTTCCTTAAAAATCACAGGACAAAGATAGGTTGTCCGGGTGAGTTAGACAAGAGAGCAGAGCATTTTAGCACTTGAAAAATAATAATATTTTTAGTGATAAGAGTTATTACATTTATCGAAATGCTCGCTGAAGGCCTTCGCTTCGAAGAAGGCCCATTCAGCACTAACGTTCAAATTCTGCGAGCCAATCCTCATTATCGGGAGTCTCTTGAGGCTCTTCCGGCTCTTTTTCTGCGATCTGACGGATGGCATCTTTAAGAAGATCGATACCTTCCCCGTTGGCGGCGCTGATGCCGACTGCTTTCGGCGTGCCGTCTTCGGCACAGGTAATAAACGGACTCTTCCCTTCCAAGTCAATCTTATTGAAAACCAGCAGCTGCGGAATATCTTTAGCTCCGATTTCTTCTAGGACTTTATTGACTTCGGCCATCTGCTCTTCTCTAGCCGGCGTTGATGAATCGACAACATGGAGCAGAAGATCGGCCTGTGCCGCTTCATCCAAGGTTGATTTGAAAGCCTCAATCAGCTGGTGCGGAAGCCCGCGAATAAAGCCGACCGTGTCACTTAATACAACTTCCACATCTCCGCCGACAAAACATCTGCGCGCAGTCGTATCCAAAGTTGCAAACAACTGATCGGCCGCATACACACCGCCTCGAGTCAGACGATTAAAGAGCGTTGACTTACCGGCGTTGGTATAGCCGACAAGCGCGACGGTCAGCACCTCGCCTCTTTGGCGAGATTTGCGTTGGGTATTGCGCTGACGCTCGAGTTTTTTAAGCTGTTCTCTTAACGCCTTGACGCGTGTTGCAATCATTCGACGGTCAAGTTCGATCTGCTTTTCACCCGGACCGCCGGTTTTAGACAAGCCGCCTCTCTGACGTTCCAAGTGCGTCCAGCCTCTGACCAAACGTGTTGACAAGTGGGTCAGTCGAGCAAGTTCAACTTGCAGCCTGCCTTCCCGGGTCTTTGCTCTCTGACGGAAAATCTCCAAAATCAGATTGGTACGGTCAAGTACTTCCAGTCCGACGGCTTTTTCGATATTGCGCTGCTGCGCGGGAGATAAAGCGACATCAAAAATCAGCGCTTTTGCCCCAGCGGCAGCCGCTTCATTTTTGATTTCTTCGAGTTTGCCGCTTCCGACAAAAGTTTTAGGATCCGGACGGTCGCGTTTTGCTTCAGTCAGACCTGCAACTTGGAAGCCGCAGGATGTCGCTAATTCTGATAATTCAAGCGCCGCGTCTCGATGAATTTCGCGGCCCACAATGACAGAGACGAGCCACACCTTTCCGGGTGTCTCGTCTCCCTTTTGATATTGATAATCCACTATACGGTTTCTGCTTCTTCAGTTCCCTGCTGTTCATTGCCCAGCGGTACGGCGCGAGCCGGAACAACAGTGCTAATAGCGTGTTTATAAACCATCTGAGTTACGGTGTTGCGAAGCAGAACAACATACTGGTCGAAAGACTCGATCTGGCCCTGCAGTTTGATACCGTTCACCAAGTAGATGGAAACAGGAATACGTCCCTTACGAAGACTGTTTAAGAATGGGTCTTGTAACAATTGCCCTTTTGTCATTGTTTTTCTCCAAACGGAAAATTCCGCTCATAAATTTGACTAGATTCTAGCTGCGGCACACCGAAATTGTTCTTTGTATTAATCATTTTGGGCGCACATTTAATTCTTCTGCACTTCTATGATCGAAGGACTCTTGTTGGGCGACAACCCCCTTGAGGGAGCTGTGTTTCCGCAGCAGATTCTCTTACTACAGTAACTATTTTAGCGGTAAATGCCCTTCGGAAAGATCATTGTTAATTCTTATTTGAGGCGCACAACGAGCAGCCTCCGGCAACAAACCGCCTTACGAAAATTCCCGCGCACGGCAGGAATTTCTCGATTAAGCCTTTTGGGCGTACGGATTTTTGTTCGTTCTAAATTCAATTCGGAGCGGTGTGCCCTCGAGTTTGAACTTGTCTCTGAACCATCCTTCCAGATATCGCCGGTAGCTTTCCGGAACATCCTGAAGTGCGTTGCCGTGAACCACAATGACAGGAGGATTCTGACCGCCCTGGTGTGCGTATCTCATCTTCGGACGTCCTCCGCCGGCTCTCGGCGGCAGCTGACGAGTCGTAGCTTCAATCAAAGCACGGGTCAGCTTCGGTGTGGAGAGCTTCATGAACGCGGCTGTGTGAGCATCGTTGACGGCATTCAGCAAGTGATGCAGACCGCGCTTTTCAAGCGCGGAGATATAAACGATCTTCGCCCAGCGTAAAAAGTGAAGCTTGCGTTCAAGCTCTTCCTTCACACGGCGTCTTTCGTAATCGTCCAAGCTGTCCCATTTGTTGACACCGACAACCAAGGCACGCCCGCTTTCCAGAATGTAGCCGGCAATGTTGGCATCCTGCTCGGCAATACCGGCGTGGGCGTCTAAAAGAAGCACAACCACGTTGGAACTTTCGATCGCCTGAAGCGTCTTAATAACGGAGAACTTTTCGATTGCCTCAAACACTTTGCCTTTGCGGCGCAGGCCAGCGGTATCGATCAAGGTGTAATCGCGATCCTTATATTGGAACTCGACCTCGATGGCGTCGCGCGTAGTCCCGGGCATGTCAAAAGCGATCAGGCGATCTTCGCCGATCAGCGCATTGATCAGCGTGCTCTTGCCTGCGTTCGGACGGCCGGCGATCGCAACTTTAATCTTGTGTTTGAAATCCTCTTCCTCATCGATTTCCTTTTCGGTCGGGAAGGGTTCAAGAACCAGATCCATCAAGGCTTTAACACCTTCGCCGTGTGCTGCGGAAATGGTGTAAGGCTCGCCTAAAGCCAATTCATAGAATTCAGCTTTAGCTGTTTCTGTTAAACCTTCGGCCTTATTGACGACGAGGTAGGTTTTCTTTCCGGATTCGCGCAGGTTCTGAGCGATTCTCTGATCCTGGGGCGTTAAACCGGCGCGGCCGTCAACAAGGAACAAGACGGCATCGGATTCGGTAATGGCCAACTGCGCCTGTCCGGTCATCTCTTTGACGATGCCTTCGGTGCGGATCGGTTCAAAACCGCCCGTATCGATGACTAAGTAAGGTTTATCGCCGATACGACCGTCGCCGTAATGACGATCTCGGGTAAGCCCCGGGAAGTCCGCCACTAAAGCGTCTCTAGAACGCGTCAGGCGATTAAACAAGGTCGATTTTCCGACATTCGGACGACCAACAAGCGCAATGACTGGAACCATAATTCTTATCTATTCGACAAATAAGCGACTTCGCCTTTACTGGTTTGGAAAATAGCGCCTGCACTGAAAGGCTGTGCCTGCGTTACAATCGGACCGCTCAAACGAACGCGCGCCATTTCTTCACCGGTTCTCGGTGAAAGAAAATGAACGTAACCGTCTTCGTCACCGACAGCCACAGCGCCCGGGAAAACGACCGGTGCGGAAACTCCGCGGTACAGCATGGTCTTATTAGACCAGCGCTGCTCACCGCTTTCGCGGTAGAACGCCTGAACTTCTCCGTTGACGCTGACGGCATAAACGTTGTCTTCGTCAATAGCAGGACCGGCAACAGCGTCAATCTTCTGCGTCCATTTTGTCTGTCCGTTCGTGCTGTCAACACAGGTTACGGCGCCTTGGAAGGCGGCGGCGCAAACTAAGTTTTCGCTAAAGGCCGGGGCACCGACAACGTCAACCAGACGCTCGACTTCCGTCACACCCTTCGCTTGGGCGACCTGGAATTCAAACACCGGTTTACCGGAGGCAACATCCAAAATCACGATATGGCCGTTCGGCTGTCCGACTAACAAAAAGTTATCATGAGCCAGCATTCTTGTGGGTAAACGGACCGTCAAAGCGGGCTGACTCTTCTGATATGTCCACTGCAGTTCGCCGGAGGAAGCCTCAAATGCGGACACACGGGTGTCCATGGTGCGGGCAATGACCAGACCGTGAGAAACAACAGGCGGAGAAGCCAATTCCGTTGTCAGTTTCTTTTCCCAGCTGACCTTTCCTTCGGCATCCACGACTTCCAAATTACCGTCCCAAAGACCGACAGCTGTGACGTAGCCGTCAGAGCCGACACCGCCGGTAATGGGGCTGTCAAAAGAAACGGACCATTCGGTTTCACCGGTTCTGGCATTTAAACGCGTCAAGGTCTTGCCGCCGGCGGCAAACACCATATCGTCATATACCGCGGGAACTAAGAAGCCCTCAGCAGACGAAAGTCCTTTCGACCAAACTTCGGTCACTTCCATGCTCGGTGTGAAATTTACCAGCGGCATGGGTTCATGTTTAGGACTGGAACAAGCCGAAAGCAGAACTGCTGCAGCAACGGCAGCCGCAATCTTGAGTTTTGTACTCATGAGTTATTCCTTGGGTAAAGAATTTAATTTGATTTCGATGACACCGACCAACGGATTGGTCATAGGAGCATGGCGCAAGGCGTCTTCCCAGCTTTTACGAGCGGCAGCGGCATCGCCTTTGGCAAGATAAAGGTCGCCCATACGGTCATAAACCGGAACTTCTTCGCCCTTGGCGTCTTTAACCGCGTTGAGAACTGCCAAGCCCTGATCGTATTTACCTTCATCGAGATAAACACCGGCCAAGCGGACGGAAGCAAGCGGTTTGAGTTCAGGATACTTATCAGACTCTACAATCCACTTGAGCGCTTTTTCAGCTTCTGCATATTTACCGGCGGTTTCAGCGTTATGCGCGGCAAGCAGAGCACCCATCCCGGCGTAGGTCGTCGATGCGTAGCTTTCATGAAGACGACCGGCGATCGCCTGTACGCGAGCCTCATCCTTCATATTGCTTGCCTGAATCATCTGAGCATACAGAACACCGGCGTCTGTGGATTCTTTCATCTGATACCAGCGCCAGCCTTGAAAACCGGCAGCGCACAAGCAGGCGACCGTCACAACGGTCAAAATTAGGTTGCCCCATTTCTCCCACCAAGCCTTAATCTCGGCAAGGGACTCTTGTTCTTCTAAGTCATAGGCCATGTAAAGTATCTCCCGGTCTATTTAAAGGTTCTAATTTCAATTCTTGAAAAAGAAGTAAAACGGAAGGGGACGCCGGTCCCCTCTTCTTCTTAAACGTGCTGTCCGAGGAACGAGATCGCTTCATCGATCGTGAGCGTCTTCTGTTCACCGTAACCCTCGAGGTTTTCACGAAGTGCCTTGAGACCGACCTTGCCGGCGGCGGCTTCATCAGCTCCGATCACCAGTGCATAAAGAGCCCCGGAAGCATCAGCACGCTTCATCTGGTTGCCGAACTTCATGCTGCCGCTGTGGATGATCGCGGCAATATCGGCATCTCTGAGCCTTTCTGCGGCGGAAAGTGCGTTGAGGTACAGCGCCTTATCCCAAACGACATAGACATCGCATTCTCTGGATTCGGGTTTAACATCGCATTCTTTCATCAACTCGAGCACGCGTTCAATGCCCATCGCAAAACCGCAGGCAGGAGCGTCTCGGCCTCCGAGCATTCCGATGAGCGGGTCATAACGGCCGCCGCCGCAGATCGTACCCTGAGCGCCAAGCTTATCGGTGACCCATTCGAAAACTGTGAGATTGTAGTAGTCAAGACCGCGAACCAATCTCGGGTTCACAACATAATCGATGCCTTCGGCTTTCAGAATCGCTTCTAAATCCGCAAGGAATTGTTTGGATTCTTCGCTCAAGGAGTCATAGAGCTTCGGCGCATTATTGACCAAGTCCTGCATGTCGGGGTTCTTGGTGTCGAGAATGCGAAGCGGGTTGGAATAAAGACGACGTGTCGCATCTTCATCCAGGACATCTTTGTGCGCTTCGAAGTATTTGATCAACACTTCTCTGTAGGCCTTACGATCTTCGAGCTGGCCTAAGCAGTTGAGTTCAAGACGAACGGGAGCGATTCCGAGACGCTTCCAAAGGCGGTTCAGCATTAAAAGCTGTTCGGCGTCCGTATCCGGGCCTTTGAAGCCCATTGCTTCCATACCGAACTGATGGAACTGACGATAACGGCCTCTCTGAGGACGTTCGTGACGGAACATCGGGCCCATGTACCAAAGACGCTTCGGTCCTTCGTAAAGAAGGTTGTGTTCAATACAGGCGCGAACGACAGAAGCCGTGTTTTCCGGACGCAGAGACAATTCGTCGCCGTTTAAGGAATCCACGAAGGAATACATTTCTTTTTCAACGATATCAGTCACTTCACCGATTCCGCGTTTGAACAGACGGGTCTGTTCGACGATCGGGGTACGAATATGCTGATAACCGTAGAGTTTTGCCAGAGAGGAAGCTTCTTTTTCAAAGAAGTGCCAAAGAGGGGCATCTTCCGGCAGCATGTCACTCATGCCGCGAATTGCCTGAATCTTTTCAATCGCCATTATTGTTCCTTCGCATTTTGGTAATTTTTCTGGACGTATTCTTCGATAAGCGAATGAAACTCTTCGCTCATCTTCGGCCCTTTCAGAGAACACCATTTCTTGCCGTCGATAAAGACGGGAGAAACCGGGGCCTCGCCTGAGCCGGGCAGAGAAATACCGATGTTTGCATGACGGCTTTCTCCCGGACCGTTCACGACACAGCCCATCACCGCCACATTCATGTTTTCAACACCCGGATTATGCTTGCGCCAATCCGGCATTCTCAACTTAATAAAATCCTGAGTTTCTTTCGCCAGCTCCTGGAAGAGACAGCTGGTGGTACGTCCGCAGCCCGGGCAGGAAACGACCTGAGGTGTGAAGTTTCTCATTCCAAGTGCCTGCAGGATCTCGCAGGCTAACTCAACTTCGGCTGTACGAGACTGGCCCGGTTCCGGTGTCAGCGAAACACGGATCGTATCTCCGATATTTTCCAGCAGGAGCACGGAGAGGGCCGCGGTTGTGGAAACCGTACCTTTGAGCCCCATTCCGGCTTCGGTCAACCCCAGATGCAGAGGATAAGCACAGCGAGCCTTGAGCTCGCGGTAAACCGCGATCAAATCTTTGACGCCGCTCACTTTCGCAGAGATGGCCACCTGAGAAGGTTTCATGCCGAGCTCAACCGCTCGATCCGCGTTCTCAACAGCGCTTCTTACTAAGGCCTCCCGCAGCACTTCTTTCGCGTCAAGCGGCTTTTCAAGCTTTTGGTTTTCCGACATCATGCAGGCCAACAGATCTTGGTCGAGCGAGCCCCAGTTGACGCCGATTCTGACCGGTTTGTCGTACTTCTTCGCGAGCTCAACCATTGTGCGGAAGTTTTCTTCCTGCTTGTCGCCTTTTCCGACGTTGCCGGGATTGATTCGATATTTAGAGAGCGCCTCAGCGCATTCCGGATACTCCGTCAGCAGCTTATGGCCGTTGTAATGAAAGTCCCCGACAAGCGGAACAAAGCAGCCGGTTTCGTCCAGCCTTCTGCGAATTTCAGGGATTGCTTTTGCGGCCGCAGGGGTATTGACCGTAAGACGAACAAGCTCGCTTCCTGCTTGAGCGAGCTCTAAAACTTGTTTAGTCGAGGATTCGACATCGGCCGTGTCCGTGTTCGTCATGGACTGAATTACTACGGGCCGGCCGGCGCCGATCTCAACGATATTGTCTTTCCAGCGGACAATCATCGGTTCTTTTTGTGAAGAAGACATTCGTTATTTCTGAACCAAAGTAAATACAGTGGATGTTGCGCGATTATTGATATTCAGATCAACGGGCGCGCCGTCAACTTTCACAAAGCCCTTGGCACGATTGCCGACGGAGACTTTGAAAGGATACGGAACTTCGTAATCACGAGTTTCACCGCTCTTTAACTGTGCATTGTGAACCAGCTTCTTGTCCTGATAAACACCGAACCAGCATTCACCGCCTTCGGCACCGATCGTCACTTTATACATTCCGTTGGCGGATTTCGGAACCACGAGATCCCAGCGGCCTTCGGCTTCGTTATGAGTCAGCGCCAAGGGCTTGGCAGAGGTCGTCACGGCAGGAGCTGCCGCGGAAGCGGCCTTCTTAGCTTCCTCAGCTAAACGCTTTTCTTCGGCGACTTTAGCTGCGGCTGCTGCCTCAGCTTCTTTTTGAAGTTTTTCTTTCAAAGCGGCATCCCGATCAGCCTGTGTCTGAGCTTCTGCTGCGGCAGGAGCCGGCGCAGCAGCTGCGGGCTGAGGAGCCGGTTCAACCGTTGTATTAGAAACCAAAACTGGAACGGCTTCAGGAGCCTTGGCAAGCTCAGAAGCCGGAGCAGATGCTTCAGCGCTCTGGGAGGCTTCTGCCTGAGGAGCTTCGGCAGCTTTTTCGGTTTTTTGACTCATGTAGTAGTTGTAGCCGATCCAGCCCAATGCGATCACAACCGCTAAGAAAAGCAGGCCGGCAATAAATTTACCGACGAAGTTTTTCGGCTGAGCGTCGTGATAAGGAGCGAGCTCCTGAGTCGTGCGGCGGATAAAGGTACGAGGATCTTTATCGTCCGGAGCTAATGCCGCGTTAAAGAGCGAAATGATCTTGGCTTCATCGACGCCTAACAAACGGGCGTAGCTGCGCAGGTGAGCGCGGGCGTAAACCGGTGTTGGGAAAACTTTGTAGTTATCCGACTCCAATCCTTCTATCTGATCCGGTGAAATTCTCAGCTGAGAAGACACCTGATCAATACTCAATTCTTTATTTTCACGGGCAATGCGCAGCAGACCGCCGTAAGTCGTCGCTTCGAACGGCTGGCCTTTGGCTTCCTGGTTGACATTATTCTCAGACATTTTTCTCGCCTCCTGTTGCTTTTGCCGGGCTCTTTGAAATCTCTTTAATGATTATCTCGCGATTTGCTCTCTTTTCTGCGAGCTTAGTACGGTCTTTAATTTCCCCGGCCAACTGACCGCAGGCCGCATCGATATCGTCGCCGCGGACCTTTCTAACGGTAGTGACAATACCTGCCCCGTTCAGTCGGTCGGCAAAAGCTTTGACCGCTTCGGGCTTACTGCGTTCAAGACCGGATCCCGGGAAGGGATTAAAAGGGATCAAGTTGAACTTGCAGGGAATGTCCTGAACCAAAGTAATCAGTTCCTTGGCCTGTGCGAGTGAATCATTCACGCCGCCGATAAGAATATATTCAAAAGTGATGAAATCTCTCGGGGCATGTTCCAAATAACGCTTGCAGGCCGCAAGCAGCTGCTCGAGCGGATGCTTGCGGTTGATCGGCATGATCTTGTCTCTAAGCTCATTGTTTGGAGCATGGAGACTTACTGCCAATGCGACCGGACACTGTTCGGCAAGCTTATCCATCTGCCTGACCAGGCCGGAAGTGGAGACGGTAACGCGGCGACGGGATAAGCCGTAGGCGTTATCGTCGAGCATCAGTTTCAGGGACGGGATGACAGCATCCAAATTCTGGAGCGGTTCACCCATACCCATCATGACAACATTGGAAATTACTCTTTCGTTTTCATCGGTGATGCCGAGATCTTTTCTTAAGGTGTGTTCGGCATGCCAAAGCTGACCAATAATTTCCGATGCTTTCAAATTACGGTTAAAGCCCTGCTTGCCCGTCGAACAAAACAGACAGTTCATTGCACAGCCAGCCTGAGAAGAGACACAAAGCGTGCCGCGGCCGTCCTGAGGAATGTAAACCATCTCAACGGCGTTGCCGTTGCCGACATCAAGCAGCCACTTACGAGTTCCGTCAGCGGCGGTTTTATCTCGAATAATTTCGGGCCCCCGAATCTCAGCAACCTTCTCAAGTTTGGCTCGAAAGGACTTGGCGAGATCCGTCATTTCAGAAAAATCGCGTGCTCCGCGGCGATGAATCCAACGCTCAAGCTGTTTCGCACGGAAAGGTTTCTCTCCGAGATCTTCACAAAACTTCTTCAGCCCCTCGGCGTCAAATCCAAGGAGGTTCACTTTTTGAGGCAACTTTTCTTCTGTCATGATCGGTTTTTATCCCCGCTTGCGCGGGGATATTCTTTACGTCGCTAACTAAACTACAGGCGCGGTCGATTAACGGCCGGCGTAGATGTCCATCTGCGGGAAGAAGAAAGCGATTTCAACAGCAGCTGTTTCGGGGCTGTCGGAGCCGTGAACAGCGTTAGCGTCGATAGACTGAGCGAAATCGGCTCTGATGGTGCCCTTGGCAGCCTTCTTCGGGTCAGTAGCGCCCATGAGTTCACGATTCTTCATGATGGCATTTTCACCTTCGAGAACCTGAATCTGAACGGGACCGGAAACCATGAAGTCAACCAGATCTTTGAAGAAGGGGCGTTCACGGTGAACAGCGTAGAAAGCTTCGGCTTCCTGACGGGAAAGCCACTTCATTTTGGAAGCAACAATCTTGAGGTTGTTGGATTCAAAGCGGGAGTAGATCTGACCGATAACGTTTTTGGCAACTGCATCGGGTTTAATAATCGAAAGTGTGCGTTCAATAGCCATTTCAATCTCTTAAAAACGAATAAAAGTAAAAAATAGAAATGCGGAGGATTCCGCACTTCTTTTGTCTACAAGACAATCGGTTGATTTTATCATGCAGGGAGATTGGACTAAGGCTTTACGAGAGGCTGAAACGCCTGATTACTTAGTTTTCTGTCGAGCATTTTCTCCTGCAGCCGGTCACGGAGCAGGTGTATTCGAGGGTTTGAAACGATAGGTCAAGCTGAGCAGGATCAGGTTAATCACGGCAACCACGATGAATGTTTCCCAGCCGGAAGAGACGAGCTCTGAAGCGCGATCCTGCCAGATCATTTTCGGGACTTCAATAAAGATGACGGCGGCAAATGCGGCCGGAAGGATAATCGCGAAACGCAGTGCTTTGAGGGTTAGAAGTTTACTTTCGATATAGAAGCTTCTGGCAAACCAAATCGAAGGAAAAATGAAAAGCAAATAAATCGCGACCGCCGCCTTAACAAAAGTATAGGCATGAATCATCAACCCCCCGTTAACGGATGCTATATCGTGCACTACCCAAACCAAGAAGGCCAGCATGCCGGGTTCAAACAGCATAATCAAAGACAAAATCAAAACGGCAGAAACCGGAAGTCTCGGACGATGGATCTTTAACTGCCGCGCCAGCCATAATGAGCAAAACAGCATCACGGTTGTTGCAATCAGTGTGCGGACAGTTATAAGAAATTCCATGAGTTCACTCCTATTTCTTCTCTCGATCTTTTTTCGGCTGGTGGCTAATCGGGTAATTATCCGCTACCTTCGGACTCATTCTCAGGTAGGCAGTGATCACCATGAGCACTGCGATGTAGGCAGCCATCGTATAGCCGGCCGGCACGGTGACGGTAAACCCATGCGCGCCCAAAATAATGAGCGGAAGAATGCCTGCTGCCAGCACGATGAAGAAGGCAGAGGTCCACATAATTCGCAGAGCGCGAATCAGACTCTCGCGGTTGTGACGGATATACAGCAGCCATGAAGCAAAAATACTCTGACCGATAGCAACCAAAATACAAATTATTGCGAGCGCCACATAAAGCTGATCAAGTGTTGCCATCTTATTGATCGTCCCAAAGAGCATCGAAATGCTCGGAGACTCATAATTCGCGCTTGTAAAGCTCAGCCACAAAGAAGGGATGATATCTCGGATCAAACTGATCGAAAGCAGCGGCAGTCCGATAAACAAAACGACAATGCAAAGGGCCAGTCCCCAAGTCGAGATGCCTTGGCCCTTGGTTTTAACGACATAGGTCGGAAACCAGACGCAAAAGCCCAATGCAAACAAAAAAGCAAACCAGTACTCAAATACTCCGCTTTCTTCCACTCTCTTTCTCCTTAGTTTTATTTGTTTATTAGTTGCTGAATGTTTTTCCAGCGGCCTCAGAATACTTTACGTAAATACCCACGCTTAAGGCAAGTACCAGCGACAAGTATAAAAACGGTAGGTCTTCTTTGGCAAGATTTGCTCCGAAAGATCCGAAAAGCAGGTACGGCGCGGCCGCCTGAGAAAGCAAATTTAAGAGGTAGCCGAGGCCCGTGAAAAGCAGAACCAAATTTATCGTTCCGCGGGAGCGGCTTTCAACGATGAGGTAAGCCGCATACAAAAAAGAGATGATGGCTCCGGTCGACAGCCCCCAGGTCATCCAGGATAAGGTCAGCACGGAAGCCACACCCCATGCCGCAAAAGGCAGTATGGTGTTGTTTAACTCGGCGTTGTTTACGTAAGTGAGGACGGGCAGCAGGATCATCAAAATAGAAGCCGAAAACGCCAGTCCGAAACTTAAATCTTTTTTGAAAAATTTTAAGGCGAAGGCCGGCACCAGAATGATGAGCAGCAGCTCCGCCAAAATTTTGACAAACAGAATTACGATCTGAATAACCAAAGGCGTCATTTCCGTCAAATCATCGGCTCTTCGGATCGAGCTTCTTGGTCAGCCTCTTCAGTCATTCCGCCGATTTCGATTTCATCGATTTCGTCGACTTTTACCGGTTTAGGACCCGGTTCAAAAACGGCAATGCTCTCGACGTGTGCAGTGTGAGGGAACATATTCATCACATCGGCAGACAGCAGTTTCCAGCCCCCTTCCCTAACGAGCAGCGCAGCATCGCGGGCCAGCGTGGCCGGATTGCAGGAAACATAGACCAGACGTGCAGGACGTTTGTCCGTTTCGGCGAGTGAGCGGCAAAGTGCCATTGCGCCTTCGCGGGGCGGGTCGATAAGAACTCGATCTACACCGCCGAGCTTATTCCAAACGGCATCCCAATCGTCCAGTGTCCAGTCAAACAGATTACGAGCCTCAAATTCGGTCTTATCCGCGAGGTTATTGTCTTTAGCGCCCGCGCGTGCACGTTCGACCAGCTCGGAGCTGCCCTCAATACCAAGAACTTTCGCTGTTCTGGTTGCCAGCGGCAGCGTAAAGTTGCCGAGCCCGCAGAAGAAATCGATGACCTTAGACGAGGGTTCAAGATGCAGCAATCGAAGCGCTCTAGTCACCATCACTTCGTTCAAGCGATGGTTTACTTGTGTAAAGTCTGTAGGTCTAAAGACGACTTCCACACCGGTTTCCCGATGGTGCAGTTTCAAGCGAGCAGCGTTTTCGGGATCCATCGGATAAATGGAGTCCGGGCCTTTTGGCTGATACCAAAAATCGACGCCATAGTCCTTCTGGAACTGTCTGAGCTTTGCTTCATCGTCGGCAGTCGGTTTTTCTAAAACACGCAACACTAACGCCAGTGCTTCATCGGTCACGGCCAATTCAATCTGAGGAAGCTTCTTGCGCAGCGATAAAGAATTAATGAGTTCACGGAGCGGCACCAGCAGATCGCTGACACGCTTGGGCAGGATTTCGCAGCTCTTCATGTCTGCGATAAAGCTCGAACGCTTTTCATGGAAGCCGACCAGCACGGTTCCTTTTTTTGCGACTTCACGCACGGACAAACGAGCGCGGTGGCGGTATCTCCATGCAGAGCCATAGATCGGTGCCAGCACCTGCTCGGGGCGAATCCTGCCGATATGCCACAAGGCGTCCATCAAAACCTTTTGTTTCATCGCAACCTGAGCATGCGCTTCGAGGTGCTGCATGGCACAGCCGCCGCAGCTGCCGTCCTTGACGCCGAAATAAGGACACTTCGGCAAAACGCGAAGCGGAGACTCCTTATAGATTTCGGTGGTCAGTCCTAATTCAAAGGAAGGTTTGCTGCGGTAGACCTCGTATTCAATTTTTTCGCCGGGGAGCGCCCCTTCGATGAAAACGACCTTACCGTCGCGGCGTGCGACACCACGGCCTTCCTGATCCAAGGACTCAATAACGGCGACATACTTTGCCCGTTCTTTTTTAGCTCGTGCCATGAATTTTCCTAACTTCTAACTTAGCGCTTTTGGAGCATTGTAAGAGGATCAATCGGTTTGCCGTTTTTGCGTATTTCAAAATGGACACGGGGAGAAACATCCGTCGTTCCCATCACGGCAATCGCCTGTCCTTTGCGAACCTGATCGCCCTGTTTTACCGTGATCGATTTCACGCGGCCATAGACAGAAACGCAGCCGTCCTTATCGCGAATCATTACGACCTTGCCGTAGCCCTGTACCTGGCCGTCAAAAAGTACCGTACCGTTCACAGCGGCGTGGACCTTTTCTCCTTCGGAGCCGGCGATATCGATACCTTTATTCATACCGCCGAAATTTTGAATAATCTTTCCGGAAGCCGGCCAGCCGTAGGTGCCGTTGGCACTGCCGACAGAAGTGCTTGAAGAAGCCGCCTGCGTATTACTTGCAGAAGCGGCAGGAGCAGCACTTGAAGAAGTCGAGGACTTCGCAGAGCTGCTCGAGCTTGTCTGCGTCTTAGTATTGGCTTCTACTCTGCGAATATTGGCATCTGTTGAAGAAGACACGGACAAGCGGAGTTTCTGACCGACCAATAGGTGGGACGGATTCGTCAAGTGGTTTTCGCGTGCGACCACGGCAGGATCGAGGCCATAACGGGAGGAAATCGCATACAGCGTGTCTCCGGGCTTAACGGTATAGACGGAAGCCGTCGCTGAACCGTCGGATATCGGGGCATTGCCTCCGGTAAACGAACAGCCGGCCATCACCGAAGCAAACACCATCGGCCAAAGATACTTACTGCAATTCATAACTCCTCCATGAGCCTCTTTTATTTCTTTACCGAACAGATTTTAAGTAAAAAGACTTCAATCGTCAGAACAAATCAAATTATTCTCAGGACTGAAAGCTGTTACACCAAGCGCGAACGGTATCCAACATCCCGTAATTGGTCATATCCACTTGGAGCGGCGTCATGCTGACGTAGTTGTGCGATGTGGCCCAAAAATCGGTGCCCTGAGTGCTGTCGCGGGCATCACCGGCGGCACCGAGCCAATAAATTGTCTCGCCTCGCGGGTTAACCTGCTCGATCACGGACTGAGCTGCGTGACGACGGCCAAGGCGTGTCACGACTAATCCGGAGAGTTGGTCAATCGTTGTATTGGGAATATTGACATTCAGCAGGAACGGTGCGGGAAGCGGATTTTTAATAAAGTTGTCCACAATATACTCAGCGACCTCCGCGGCGGAATCCAAACAGGACCAACCCGAATGCACTTGAGAAAAAGCAAAGGACTGGCAGCCAAATAAAAAGCCTTCCATCGCGGCTGCAACAGTACCGGAATAAAGCACATCGTCGCCCATATTTTGTCCGCAGTTGATGCCGCTTAAAACGATATCGGGTTTTTGGGGGAGTAAACCGGTTAAAGCAATGTGAACACAATCTGAGGGTGTGCCGTTCACAAAGAAAACATTTTCCTGAACCTGACGGACGGAAAGCGGACGGTTAAGCGTTAAAGAATTGCTGGCGCCGCTGTGATTTTGCTCGGGCGCTACTACTGTGACATTGCCGAATCGGCGAATACGACGAGCGAGTTCCTGAATGCCGGGGGCTAAGTAACCGTCGTCGTTTGAAATCAAAATGTTCATCGCTTCCTCAAAGATAGCCGAAGTGTTCAGCCCTCAATTATCGCGATTTTCCGAGATCTTATCCAATGCCACGCGCGCAGAGCGAGGACCGAATACGGGAAAGTATTTTTGAGGAGCTCCGAAAAGGCAAAAGCCGTAGGTTTACTGAATCACTACGGCTGCACATCAATGTCGGCAATCGGCCGACGAAATTTTTAGTCCTGTCGAAAAGTTAGGCAGTCGCCTTAGACAAGGTCATTCCTGCAGATACAGTAACGACTTTTTGCTTCTTCTCTTTTTTCTCAGACTTTTTAGCAAGGGAGATCAATTGGAGAGAAGCCCCGGCTAATAAAAGACGAGTTTTCATCGGAAGAGATTCAGGCATTTAGTCCTCAAAGGTTGTTATGAAATCACCTTCCAATTTAGTAACTTAATATGACAGCTTTATGACAAAAATGACATAAATTTCAAAATTAAGTGTTTATCCTTAAACACTTACCATGACGCGGAAACCTCTTTTTTCAAGTTTATCTCGAATTTTACAAAGAGACTCCTTGTCCGCCTTTTTTAACCCTGCAGCCGGAGTGTCGCGAGCAAGGGTATAAATCATTACCTCCCGAGGCTTGATTTCTTCGAGCACGTCAATCCAGGGATTTACAAACTCGTCTATCGTATTATCCACAGACTGCCCTTCAAACTCGCCTTTCATGAACATCGTCTGGATAATCGGACGAACCGGCATATTTTTAAGCTTTTCGATGACTTCTTTTACGTCGTACTTGGCGTTCGGACGATCAATCCGCCTGATGTAGTCCGCGTTCACGGTATCGAGTTTCATAATCGGGTTGTCCACTTTTGCTAAAGCTTTAACTACTCTGTCGCGAGCCAGAAATGTGGAATTGCTTAAGACGCTGATTTTAGCGTTGGGAAAATAACGATCTCGAAGTTCAATCGTATCGTCAATGATGAGGTAAAAATCAGGGTGAGAAGTCGGTTCTCCGTTTCCGGCGAACGTAAAGACATCGGGTACGACTCCTGTTTTCTGCAGATAGATGAGTTTCTTTTCTAACGCAGTACGGACTTCTTCGCGCGTAGGCAATTTGCGCTTAGCATCGTGATCTTTATTAAAGCCGCATTCACAGTACACGCAGTCAAAAGAACAGACTTTAGCTTCAGCCGGCAAGAGATTGATACCTAAAGAAGTGCCTAAGCGTCTGGAATGAACCGGCCCGAAGATTGGTGAAGGAAAAAGAATACAAGCCATGCTGAATTCCTCCGTAACAGCCGCAGAAAACAAAAAGGTTGTCGCTTGGACAACCTTTCGAGAATTTGTGGTCGGGCGGCGGGAACCGTACGACCAAAACAAATCAAAAGGTTACAACAACATCCAGCTTCATTAGTACATTCATTGATACATCAAACTCATAAATCAGCTGAACAGCCCACTATTGATATATTAGCGAGTTGCTTTGAAGTTGTCTTTCTTAGCGGTGGTGCTTGTAGCAGAATTCAAGGCCGACTTCAGCTTCTCGGAGGAGTTCTTCCTTCTCGACTGCCATTCGCTGAAATTCAAGACACTTTCCAGCGGAAGGATTTTTGGCTGCTCTTCTTTCAAGTTCGGACAGTTGGTCGCGCATCCTACTAAGCTCGTTCCGATGAGCAGACTCAGCAATCCGTAACTCAGAAAGCGCCACAGCATCATTAGTCTGTTTGAGCCGGAAACCTTGAATCGTGCTTTTGAGAACTTGAATTTCAAGCCTTGCATTCTTTAATTCCTCCGATTCTCGCCCCTGCTGGACTCCAATCCAATAGGAAAAAACAAGAGCGGCACAAGCCACCCCTATTTTCAGAACATTGATTAGGTTCATTTACCATTCCACCTCCTGTGCGGCCCAAGGTCTACATGAACAAACGTCGGGTAAAAACCCACACCACCGGTGCACCTCCGGTTTGCAATGATTTTTAATCGACCTAGTGCCCTGGCCCATTTTTCCGAATCTTTGTAGCGAGTCGGTCGAATGTCTGCCGCTTGCCCTTTAACATGAAAAGAATTCGGCGCGCCTCCGATTTTCCGATTATGTTCGGGACTTCTGTAGCCGGAATTCACATAAATCGGCTCTCCAAAATCGGCACGGATTTCTTCTAGCAAAAAATAAAGGCCCGGATCAACGACCTCGGGCCAGGGACTTACTGCTCCATCTTTTGACATAAATTCTTCGGGTTTAAAGTGTTGGCTCATCAGTTACTCCTTTCCTATATTTGCTCTTCAATTTGTTTTCCTGATTTGTCTGGACGACTTCCAACATCTCTCTAATTCGAGCTGGAATCAGAGAGCCAAATCCTGCTTTATCTATGTTTTCAAGGATTGAAATCAATTCGTTTAAAGATAGGGCTCCGATGGCCCATACACCAATCCAAGACTCTCCTACAATCTCTCCGATACCATGAAATCCCAAAGCGACGAGTAGAATAATGAATTTCCGGATAAACCCTTTTCCACCCACCCGAGAGGACCATTTACCTGTGATCGCTGCAGCTGCAGTACCTGAAAGATAATCCGCGACTACAAAACCCAAGAGCCAATAGAAGCAGTCTTGTTGGTTCCCCATAAGCAATTCGATCATGCTTCCAATGAAACCCACAAAAGTAACAAGCCAATTTTTAAGTACACCTGGATCCAACTTCTCCAGATAAGACATTATTTGTTGAAACATACCGATCAGCCAATATTTTCGCTAAAATTGTCTATTTAACAACTTGGACAATTTGAACCATGTAATAAATCAGAGTAATCAACGCGGAGAAAAAGGCTCCTGAACCAACAACTCCGACCACCACTCCTTTCCAATAAGCCTGTTTTTCTTTGATTTCCATAACTTGCTCTTCTAAGTTCATTGCTATAATCCTTTTTGTTAGATGTACTTACTTAGTCGTTCGGGACCCGAATACCGAACGGCTTTTATTTTTCGCTTCAACTTTAAACGCACGTCAAAAGCTCTTTTCGTGTTGTTTTCCGAATTCCATCCTTGACCTTTTGAGCCTGTTGGAAAGCTGTTCCTATTTTCAAGTCTGGAAACTCTTTCAAGTATCAATCCAAGTTTTTTCTTGATGCGCACACCTGACGAAAAGCCCCTCACATGGAGGGGCGGAACGATTAGAGCGTTAGTTTGTTTGTTGGGCAAAACGTCGCTGTAATAGGCCCGTTTTCTCCGGAAAGAGTGGCGACTGAGATTTTTATGTTGTCTCCTTTCCTTACAGGAAAGATGAAGGTCTTATTCAACACAGGGCTTGAAGCCGTCTCTTGCGAGTTAATTTGAACAAGCGGTATACCATTTATCCCCGCCGCATAAATTTTTACTCTCGCAGTGATCTTTACACTACAAACCGAAGAGAACGGGGCTATTAAATCCCAGTCAACAGTATTTCCGTTCCCCGTAATTGAACTAGTCTCTGTAACAACCGTAGAGGCTTTTGCATGAATGACCCCTAATTCTCCAAGGAGTTTTTGGAGGTACGTTTTCAGCATGACGCACCTCCTACTGTCAGGTTAAGGCGTTGGGTAGAATATGAGCTTACTGATCTCTGGGTTACTACCTCCCGTTGCCACATGGAGAAGGTCGCCCTTAGAGAGGTAAACAGTAGCGTCAGCTTCCCATCCTTGCTTAAGGTTGTGGAGCTGTTGTCTCCTGATACCGTTGACACCCACGAAACAGGAAATATCCTCTGCCGATGCTTTTCTAAAAGAGACAAGGGCCATTCCATTGGAAGGCGCGGTGTAGTTCCGTTCTGAAATTCCTGTCGAACCTGAGAACACCGTGATAGGGTCGTTCTTAAGAGCGATAGAGTTTTGGTATAGCCAAGACTTCTTGCTTGTAAGGAACTTCTCCGCAAAGAGCTGTACCAATGACTTAAGCGACATAAGCCACCTCCTTGCAGAAGAGCGCTCTTAAGAGTTTGTACCCCCCGATAGTTTTATAAAATCTAACCAAGTGAATAGTGCCGTAAATAATGTAATGGACGGAAGCCCCTTTTACGCAGGGAGTAAAGACTTTACCTTGGATTCCGCTTGCCCCCGGAGCACCTGCATCCAAAGTTCCCCAAACATTCACACCGGACCATTCCCCTCCCTTGGTAGCACATACGAAATAACCATCTGTCGGAGCTACATAGGTATTTTCTACATTAGCGGTTGCATTGGAAGTCAAGTCAATATACTGGCTAAGCTTTGGCATAGCCTGATGTCCTACAGCCTCGGATTCCTGTTTGCTGTAGAACTTGCTCAGCAGGAGGCTCAGAATGTTCTTTAACATAAAGCGCCTCCTGTCAAAGGATTAAAAGTCTGAACTTGCTTTGTAGAACCAAAGAGAATAATCGGTTGTACTTCCGCCACGGCACAAGAACTTAATCTGTGTCCCTTTTTTAACGTAACAACAGATTCCAGCTCCCGCAGTGTTTCCGTTAAGTACGGAAGCAAGTGCCATCTGCCCGTTCTCGACTTGGATTTCAAGAGCTGAGACTGTATTTGAGTTGCATCTAGAAGTTGCCCAGCCGTTGCACGGAGCGATGTAACTAAAGAAATCCGTGGTGCTTGTGCAAGGGATATTAATGCCCTGATGGATGATAGGAGCTGATTGTTCTGAAACCCAAGATTTTTTGCTTTGCAAAAACTTCTCGGCAAATAATTGAACGAGGGCCTTAAGCATGGCAGAGCCCTCCGAACAAGGCAGTTATGCCCCCCCCCGATAGTCTTTGAGAAGGTCATCATTACGCCAGTTGAGTTGTGATCCAGTTGATATCTAACTTCAGATCCTTTTGACATAGGCAGAGTAAATCCCATGTAGCCTCCGCTGGTTAATCCAGTCACACCGGACCATTGGGCCGCAGAGTTTTCTATGAGCATGTGTTTGGTTATTCCTTTGCATGAAAAATAGCCATCAAACGGGGCAATCAATGAATGCCATGTTTTATCTGTAACAGGATCAGAAACGATTGTTGGCGTTTCCGGCTTCGGCATAGCGCTATGCGCTGCCTCTGCCGCCGTCGTTCGGCTATCAAGTAGCCGCTGAATAAGTTGTTTTAGCATTTAAGCTCCTTTTGTCGGGGCTTAAATGCCCCGTCTTAGTTTGGTAAAACTGGTCTGATTACAGCCCTATTGCCCTTTCCTCTCGCACCGACAATCACTGTTTGGCCCTTTGCGGCTCTTATTGAAGTTGCTATGTTGTAACGAGGATCTCGTACTATTTGTTGATAAAACGTATTCGCTAGAAATACGTCTACATAATGATCATCTACACCATCCTCTTGGATTAGCGAGTAAATCGTCACTATGCAGTCAAACGGGGCAACATAAGAGAGTGATGTGATTCCGTCTTCCAACTCTATGGTTATCGTCTGAGCATTCGGATTCTCAACTCCTAACGCCCCGGCACTACTACCATAGACAGTTAAACTACCCCCCCCACTGCTTACAGCCCGTTTAGGCACAAACAGACTGCACAGCAGCGACATCAGTTTTTTAAGCATTGAAACCTCCTCTCATTTGTGATCTTGCATTGACTTTCTGCTGTAGCTCGTAAGCCAAAGCGGTCGGAAACTCGGGCCATGCCACGAACGGGAAACCCTGCGCCTCGGGCAAGTTTCTTAGCGCCTGTCTGTAAGTCTCAAGCTCCGTTCTGTCAGTGTCTGTCAATGCACTACGCTTAGCTCCGACCGTCTTAGCAACAGTAATATCAGGCAGTTTGACGTAATCATCTGTATCGCTGATTCTTGCGTTACGCTCCGATTTGATTTCAGCCGAATACTTTTCTAAACAAAAATCGTCTCTTTGCTCCGGAAGATTCGTTTTCGTATAGAAGCAGCCGTCCGAACTTTGATACAATGTTTGATTAATCTTCTCCGTACGAACAGCAAAGTTTTGACCCGCCTTAAACTTCACCGTTACTTTTCCGATCAACGGGCTATCCAGAGCATCGACTTTTAAGTTGTCGGTTTTCAGATCCGGAGTCGTGAATGTGTAAAGCTGCCGATTTCCCAAGAATCCTTTTGGTTTCTTGATTACCTCGATCGGAATTTCTTCCGCTACATAACCAAAGCGGAGATATTTCTTTTCTACTTTTGCCGTAATCGCTTCCGGGCAAGATTCGGCATAAAAGCCTGCGGCATCAGACAAGGATGTAAAGCGTCCGCCCCCCAGATCTACTCCATATTTTTGAATCGGCCTTTCTAATGCCTCTTGCAAATATTTCTTTTTGACTTCTTCTAATGACATTTTTTCTCCTTACGAGACGTTCTGCTGAGCCTCGATTGCATCAATCTCTGCCTGGGTTACTCCATTTTCCAAACACAACTCTTTGAAAATTCCTACCAAATAAGCTTCAACCGCGGAAAGGACACCGATATTGGTTCGAGCTTGGCTTTTAGCTGAATCGGATAGCGTTTGTTCTGTGGTCAAAACCACAGAATTGATGATCTCTTCACGAGTTTGAGCGGCCGCTGCATTTGCAGCGCTCTGAGCCTGAGATGCGTAATTTTGAATTTGGGCTAAAAGGCTTTGAGCTTGCTGCACCACAGCAACAGACTGAGACGAACCTTCGGCCTGGAGCTGATCGATGTAATCAGACAGCGCAGATTCCATTTGCTGCAATGCACTGGCGATGTCATCCTGAACGTCTGATTCCTTGGCTTCAATAGCAGCAATTTGAGTGTTTCCCGCTTGCTGAATCTCCAAGATTTTTGCAGCGGTTTCCGTCACGACTCCATTAGCTGACGCTTCGGCTCTATTCGCTGCGGCTTCAGCAGCCAGCTTGTATTGTTCGGAAGCTGTGGCCCGGGACCTGAAATCCTCGAAGATATCAGCCAATTGGTGAAGGTTGTTTTCATCCGGCTCGAGTCCGGCACCCTCGATCACGGCCATAAATTCTTCCGTGATCATGTGGTGCCAATAAGCACCTAGCGTCGTAGGCAGTTTCCCAATCGAACGATCGCCGTCCTGAGGGTAGCCGTAGGAAGGATTTTGAGGCGGGGAGGGCGGCGTAGGAGACGCATCCGCGTAATAAAGCCTTTTCATAACTTCATACTCCAATGAAATATTTGTATAAGGAGATACCTAAAAAGCAGGCAAATCCGACAGCGCCGGCCAGAACAAGGAGCGCACAACCCCAGGAAGCCATCACACCCTGCACATTTAGCGGAGTTTCTTTTGAAAACAAAAACATAAAGAATTTCCAGAGATGTTTTGTTAAAATAACTTTCATGATTTCTGCCTGCTCATTCAGGTCGAAATAAAACCGCCTTGAGGTCGCGTCTCTTGGCGGTTTGTTTTTTTAGGACATTAAAAAAGCTCCTTTCGGAGCTTGTTAAATATGGATGTAAACAGGCGCTCGGCTCGCCGGCGGCTGGATATGCCCTGTTCGTCCATAGACAGGAGAGCAGCGGCTCGCGCTAAATTCCACCTTGAAGTGCTGGTCGTGAGAACCTGATTTTGAGCCTTGGTTATTGCGTGTATACGTTCTCCAGAAAGCACCTGACACCATGCTGGTATCGTTGTCATAAGCGTTGAAGTCACCGATTACGCCGGAAATCCCCGGGGCGCCCGAGTCAATATATTCTCCCGGACGCACGTTAGAGCCCCAAAGCACTCTTTCTAATAGGTACGGCACATTAAACGTCGTACTTCCGTTGCCGGCTCCCCACGTCGTTCCGATGGCCTTAAAAAGACCTGAGTAGGCAGACCTGCTCACAGCTCGACCATCACAAAGAAGCCAGACGGGACTGTTAATAAAATTGCCGGTGTAAATAATGAATCCCGGAGGAAAAGTTTCAAACTTATCAACTTTCCCGGAAACAGCATTGATCATTCCTGTCAGCTTTTCTTCCAATGCGGCCAGTCTTGCTTCAATACTTTGATCAAGCTGGTTTAAGGTGTTCCTCTCCGGGTCTATTCCGCCTCCGACGATCGCGTTTCTAATTTCCTCGGTAACTGCGTTGTACCAAGGAGCTGTCGGTACCGTCGCCAATTGGCCGCCGCTGCTGGACCCGTCGGTCGGGTATCCTGAGGGAGCATCCGCTGCAAAGCTGGGCTCCACTTGAACGACCCTAGCTCCGTAAACTCTGTCCATTTTCTAAATTCTCCTGATTCCAATATCCGAAATAAAGTTTCGTGTGAGCAGGTGCGTACCGTCTAATCAAACACTCAAGCACGGAGTCTCCCCACCAAGCCAGAGGCTCCTTTACTTCGCCAGTCACTAAGTGCCATTGAAGTGTGTTGTTTGATCCGCCTAAGACATTGACGCGCCAAGTGTGGGGCCAACTCTCTCCGGCTAAAACATCGTTGACATGGCTCATCACGTTGTATTGGAAAAACTCATCGATCACGATGCTGTAGCCAAACATCGCTGCCAGATCGATAAAGAACTGCTTGTTTTGTGCTCCGACTGTTGTCATCTTCCAAAGCAAAAGCCTTCGCAGGGTCGGCATGTCGGTGGCGCCCCAAAGTTTGAGACATTCATCCGGCAATCCCCATTCGGCCAACCAATCCGGAAATGTCTCGATGGCAAAGCGGGGATCGGCCTCCTTAATCAGAGCGTTTGCCCGGGAATCTATTCTGGCCAACTCTGTACCCCAGACTTCAAACATCATGGCGTACAGACTGGTTGAATCGCCTCTCTGCCAAGCGGGACCGGGAGGGAGGAGCTCTTTGAGCATCCCCACATATTCATGAGCGGTTACTGCCATGTAATTTCTCCTAAGGACAATAATTCGTTATTGCTGTCCGGAATCGGATCGGACGTCGGCAGAACAACTGTATGATCTTCTTCTCCTAATGCGGCACTGATTGCCGCCCGGATATGAGAAAGATAAATTCGCTGTCCCGGAGCGCCCTCACGAGCAAACAGATCTCGAAGTTCCTGTTGAACTGCCGCTCTAACTTCGGCGTCATCAGGAAGAAGTCCGGATATTTTGATGTTGACCGGTTTAATCTCAGGCGCGTAAACATAAAGGTGAGCTGTCACAGGTCTTAACCCGTCAATGTGGGCAAAAACTTTATCCAGCATTGCTTTGTCCGGAACAATGTTTTCATAACCGTCACAAACAAAACGGACCGTAACAGTCCCTTCACCTTTTTCCTGAGGAAAGCACCACGCTCTGGTGACGCCAGGAACTTCGAGCGCCCATTGAACGTAGTCCGAAGAGGTGCCGCCGCAAGGAGTCTCGCGAACTCTGCTTAAGAGACGCGCCCTCAGGCTGTCATCACTTTCAGCTTCCGAGCCGCCTCCGAGCTTAATAATTTCGACTTCGCTGAAAACGCCAATAATCGGAGAAACCAGTGTCAGAACATCACCGTCCTGCTGATTTCCAATAACACCGTCATTTAATGCTTCCACGGCAGCTTTTCCGTCTGAGGCAACTGCCCCGGTCGTTTGGTACTGGACACCGTCATCGGACTGAAGGATCGTGCCGACAGGGACGTTTACCAAGTCAGCGGAAAAACTAAACGTAACTGCCCCGGACGCCCTCGTTGCCTTCTTTCTCAGCAATCCGTAGATCGATGCCCACCGATCCAGATACTCACTTTCTGCAGTATCAAAGAACTGCTGTCTATTCAGATAACTGATGTATCCGTATAACGAATGGGCTGCGCCTGCTAAAACGCGATCAAATACTTTGGCGTTTGATCGTCTTAACTGAGGAACCGACAGCCGGCTCTGCGTTTCGCCGTCCAATCGGTCAATAATTTCCTTCAGCGTCGGTCTTTCAAAACTCATAATTCGCTCCAAACATCCGCGAAACGGGCTGTTAAGCTCTTCCCGTCAGGACGAACAATTTCAATCTGAAGATTTAGGCGCTCAAAACTATCCAGTTCAGCAGCTGCTTTAATTTCCGCCGCGATGTTGTCATTCAGCATCCACTGCAGGGCCTCCAATGCGTACTCTTCAGCTAACGCAATATCTTCAGAAGTACGACTGGAGCGCATCAGCAGCCAAAGTCGGGAGCCGAACTTATCTCCTTCGTCGGAGTAAGAATCCGCCCACCAACCCATCTTGGATTCACCCGGTCTTTCGTCGTCTTCTTCTGCTCGCGCCCATGAAAAAAGGCTGTTCACCACAGCCCTTGCTAAGTCATCCCTTGCGAAATCGGTCAGGGTCGCCTCAGCGCCATTTAGATAAAACTGCATCGATCTCTACCAATTAAAAATTTCGCTGCGATTACATTTTTTGATCCGGAGAAGAACCACCATTGTGCGTATGGCGGTTGTAAGTTGCTCGCATCCCGGACATCGAGTAAGTACCTCCTTTGTCTTTGACCTCGCCTCCGGCCACGATGTTTCCGCCTACTTCCAAATTGCCGGTGCATTTTGTCAGCGGCGCGTCCACAAGGACAGACGCCGTTGTTTTAACCGTCACCGGGCTATTTACTCCTTCAACTTTTATTCCGTCTCTGGAGAGAAAGACTTTTCGGCCCAAATCATCAAAGACGACTACCTCTCCGTCTTTTAGATTGACGGGCCGGTACCGTCTGTCAGTGACCATCACCGCAATCGTATGGTCACGATCTCCGCCCAAGGACACGGCCAAGGCTTCAGCGTCCTGCAGCGGTTCGGATGTAAATCCATAGGGCTCAAAATGCTCAACGGGCTGCCGAACGTCGCCGTCCAGAAGCTCAATCTGGAGCGTTCGGAGCTTGCGCGCTCCGTTTTTAGCACCGACAACGGCTCTATTGATGAGCGCAGTAACCAAATTCATAGTTTTTAGGCAAAAATAAACCCGCCATAGCGACGGGTGGTTTCTAAAGATTTTTTAATTTACTTGCGGCGGGGACGTCCGGCCAGAATGTCTTCAATAGCCTGAGCTGAAGAAATATTCTCGGTAAACATTCTGTGATCGACTTCCCTTTGGAGGGCTTCTTCAAATTCGGCCTGACGCTGTTTTTTCAGAACGGCCGGAGAAGCGGGCGGAGTTGTAATAACCGTCATCGGATCACGATAGCCGTCAATCCAAACACAATTGGCGGCGCTCCCGTCAGGCAGATGATCGCACTTAAGCCCGGCCATTGCCGGAGAAGATAAAAAGATACTCAAAGCGACTGTTAAGAAGTAGATTTTATTCATGGAATTCTCCCGCTGTCTTTTTTGATCTCTTCGTCTTCAATTTTAATCTTCTTCGCATCCGGCTCTTCCAGCAACATGTAACTAAAAGGATTTTTTAACTGTAACGAACAGGTGGTTCCTGAAGCGCTCAAAGAGTAAGTCACCTCGACAATGATCCACGATCGCGAGAGATCAACTTCCATCAAGCTGTCAATAACCTTAACTGAACAATTAACTCTCCACAGGCTCCCGCTGCGTTGCCGCCAGCCCTGGAGCTTATAGTTAAGAATGTCGGCCTCTCCTCCGCTCACAGCTTTTAGTACACCGACCCTCTTCCTTAAAATCTCGGTTGAAGCGTTGCCCTTTTCCAATTGGACTAAGCAGCGGGATCGACGGCAAGAAGAATCTTGGACTTCGGCTCTTAAGTGATTGGAAGAAACAGGCAGTTCACTTGTAACGTTGGCTGCCTGCCCTAAGACAACGTAATCGCTGTACATTTTTGAGGAATCTATTGAACGCGATCCTTCGAGAACGTTTACTCCCAACTGAATTGCGTCTTCGCAAGAACCTTCAGAACCTGCTTCCGCAATCACCAGATCTCCGAATTCGTTATCAGTCAGCAGCAGGCCGTTTTTGCGAAGGTAGTTCTGAATGGCACTTCCGAGCTTCTCGGTTCTCGTAAACTCCAGGTTTCTGCGATCCACTGCGCCTACTTGATCCACCACTTTTATGTCATAAGCCCGACAAACCGACTGCAAGTTCTGAAGATTCGTTTGATTTTTATACGAAACCGGATACTCCATCGGCATGCAGCAGTCCTGCAGATCAACCGTCTTACTGGCCCCCGAAATCCTAACGGAGGATCCGGAAGCGTTGTATGAAACCTCGCGCTTCGTTATGTACCCTGTGAGCACGCGATCTTCACCGATAAAAACCTGAACACTGTCTCCGGGTTTCACTCCCAGCGTCAAATCCTCTTTATCGCGGGTGGCCGAAACCGTGAAGGTTCTCGCCAGTGTCTGCAGCGCGCAGGTAATGCTGACATCCAGCCAGTTTTCATACTTTCGGCCGTTAACGTAAAGCGTTACCGTATTATTTGATTTGGAATTAACTTGCATAGGTTAAATATGACTAATCCTCCGGAAATCCCAAAGGACATCATTGAGAGCTACAAAAAGCTATCCGAAGCGAAACAAAAACGCCTGGAATTCATGGCTGCTTATCCGGAATACCTTCTAGATAAGAACCGGGAAGACCTGCTTAACGGCATTGACCTTATCCGGAAAGACTTTCAAAAAAGCACGGAACAATTAGCCCAAGAACTCAGCAGGGCTTCCTCCAGAACAGCCTGGAAAATAGCTATCGTCAGTCTTTTCGGAGGATTCCTATTAGGAGTGTTTGCCCAAGACTTTAAGGTAGTGCTATTCCGAACAGTTGAAACACTGTCCAGTGCAATACTGCCCTCAAAAGAGGCTCCCAAAACATTATTGCCGGAGCACCTATCAACAGAAAAAGCACAATCGCCGAAATCTGAATGACGATCCAGTTATTCCAATTGATCTTCATCGCCGCCTCATTCATTCAAAAGTTTCAATTCAACCGCCGGAACAAAGCCGGAATGCCGGATCTTGTTTCTTCCGACGATTTCGGCTTCTCTGGATGCATCGCCGTAATAGTCATAAGCCAGCACCAAGGCCGGCTGCACTGAAGACGGCTTAAAGCTAACCAGGCGCGCCTGATTTTCTGCTCTTTGCGTAATTGCTTCATAGACTGCAGATCGAGACTCACACAGCGCTTCATAAATCGGATCCGAAGAGACCTTCAGGGATTCTTCATCAATCGCCTCCAGAATCTCGTTCCTTACGGCGATTAAGTCATCATAGGGAGCTGTGTGCACCGGTGTTGAAGCATCCAGCCTATCGTTGCTTGTCCCGATTTCGGATGCCGCAACAACCATGTTGGCCACAGACAAACCTCGAATCATGGCCTGGCCTGCAGCATTGGCTTTTTCTATCCGTTCCGAAGTCGTTCTGGATGCAACGGCCTGAGGCTTTGCGCTGTTTAGCTCAGAGCTCTGAGTTAAGGAACGGAAGCGGTGAGAGACATCCGTCCACGCGTGGACGGTAGACGCAAATCCCTGCAGTCCGTAAGTGTCCAAAACCCTATTAAACAGAGCGTCAGCTCCGCCTTCAGCCAATGTGATGACGTCATGCGAGAGTGTCGCGAGTTCATCAGCCAAGTCAAAGGCGTCGCAAACCGATTGAACGGTTTCGCTGTCAAGAATCCCCTGCAGATCCAGACCTACGGCTTCTTTCACAAAATCCTGCGCTCCGGACAGATCAAAGGTTCTCACAAACTCATCGAACTCAGCATTTACAAGCAGCTGAGCTGCAGAAAGGCACTTTGCTCCGACGTCCAGAAGAGCATTCGGATACTGCAGCTTTCCGCTCTCGACAAAAGTCAGAGAAACGGAAGCTACACGGTTCGATTCAAAAACCGGAGCGGAAAGATCCGTCGGAGTAACTTCCATCGACCCCAGCCACGGATGGATCAGGCGTCCGCTGCCGGGCTTCTCGCAGGCCGCAATCAACCGCTTCATCCGGGCGATGTAGTCATATCCGACGACAAAAGCCGTAATTCGGATCGTGCGCCTAGAGCGCCCCAAATCCTCCGTAAAAGGATCGTCCCTCTGAGGATACTCAAAGGTCTGAGTACGTCTCCCAATCGAGAGATTAGAGGAGGTCACCTCAAAGGGAACTCCACGGAAGGACGCCCGTCTCAATTGAGGTGCATTCATTAATCAGCCCCTATAAAAGAGTAGTTTTGAGTAGTCGCACGCATCGAGCCGCCGTTGGAATCGACTTTATCCACTGCTACGGAAAAACCTTGAGGCAGCTTCAGTGTAACTTCCAGACGGTTATCGACTTCACTTGCCCGCGGATTCTGAGTTCTTTGGCTAATCGCAGCAATATCTGAAGCATTAAGCGTCGGTGCAGCCGCAGGCTCCGGCGCTTCCGTCCTTGACAGACCGACCATCTCCCTCAGGTTGCCTTTGATGTTGCTCCAAGAAAGCGTGTTCTTAACGCTCTCCCAGCGCTTAACCAGACCGTCCCAAAGTTCCTTAATTTGTTTGGTCGCGTCATCCCAGCCTCTTGTAAAGTTCCCGGGAATATCGGAAAGAGCTTTAGAGAGATTCGGGAAGGAGGCATCAAATTTGGCCAAGATTTCATCCCAATTCTTCCAAATCGCAATGCCGGCTCCGATCGCCGCACCGGCCAGAAGTCCCCAAGGCCCGAAGGCTGCAGTCACTGCGGCTCCGACGCCGTAGAGTTCTTTTCCGACGCTCAGAAGATCACCGACTAAAGAAACGCCCAGAAGAGCGCCAAAGCCCTTGATGATGTTTTCCCAGCCGCCGACCGAATCAACAAATTCCATGACTCCGTCAATAAAATCAAAGACGCCGTCGACCACCTTTTCAAAATCAACTTCGGCAATTGCCTTGGAGACCTTGTCAAAGAGGCCGTCCAGTCTTTGCGCGATCAGATCTTTATTGGCCACGACCCAATCCTGCATCCGACTCACAATGCCTTCAATCGTAGGCGCCAAAGCAGCTCCGACGTGAGCGCTGACACCATCGACCACTTGAGAAAACGTGCTCAGCGTGTCCGTCAGATGAGCGGACTTTGCGACCATGTCTTGGTCCATTACTAAACCAAGCTTGGAAGCCTGTTCGCCCATGTCATCCAGGCTTTTTGCTCCGCCCTCGAGCACAGGAATCATCCGCTTAGACAATTCCTCTCCGAAAGCTGCCGTCAAGATACGCATCCGGACAGCCGGAGACTCATTGTTTTTAACGGCCTGAGCCAAATTCCGCATGACATCAGCCGCATCCCTGATCTGACCCTTAGAGTCTTTCAAGGAAATACCGAGGCGCTTGAAGATGGCTGCCAGATTCTTGTTTTCACCTCTGGCAGCTTTGCCCATGTTGTCCGTGAGCTTACTTAAGGCCTGATCCATTTGGTCAGCAGACATCCCTCCGAGGCCTGCTGCGTAACGCAACTTCTGCAGGGATTCAACACCGACACCCGCTCTTTTACTGGCTTTATCGATAGAGTCGCCTAAAGACGTGAACTTATCGACCGCGGCCTTCAGACTGAAACCTCCGACTCCGCCTAGCGCCGTAAGCGGGAGAGCGAGCTTAGAGGCAAGCGAGACGGAGGCCTTAGCAAAAGAAGAAAAAGAGCGGCCGACTTTGCCAATGTTGGAGTCCACCTTCTTTAATACAGGACTTATCCTGTCCGTCGCGGATAGGATCGCCTTGAGGCTGTATTCTTTGCCTGCCATGATTTTTCTTCCTCAATAATGCGAAGAGCCTCTTTCGCAAGTTCAACTACCCGCGAAAAAGGCTCCTGAGCAAGCTCTGTCGGACGCTCGCCCCAAAAACGCGCCGTGTTGTAGAACAGCTTTACGGCCGTCTTCTTGTCGCTGAGTCCGAGCGTGTAAAAAAACTTCCCACCTTCGAGACCAGCTCCATCGAGTCGGCGACACCAAAACGGCCCACAGTTTCTTTCGGCAGACCCGAGAGTCGGATGACGTACTCGCGAAGGAGCTTGAGCTGCTCCTGCTGGCTCGAGCAATCTGCCGGAAGCCCGAGTTCACAGATCAAATCGAAGTCCGGACGTTTAAGTCGAACAACCGAGACTTTGTTTCCGGAAACTTCGACCGGATCTTCTAATTCGTAGACTTCTTCTCTCATGACCATCTCCCGGATCGACCGACAAACTTAATACCCACTGTCCCGCCGTCGCTTTCAAAGTCCATCTCTCCTTCGACCCATGCGTCAGAGAGCGTGTAAGTCTTGCCGTTGGCCAGTTCGGCCACGATCGTGCCCTCCGTCATGGTGTCCAGATCCTCAATCGGGAAGTCCGGCGTAACCAGGTAGGTTCCGTCAATGAACGGGGCGATCGGTGTTTCCTTGAAGTGGACCGATCCGTTTGTAGACACAATGGTTTCTTTTGTGGACGTGGAGAGCGGAATTGTCATTCCGCCGGAAATATCCAGACTTTTGCCATCCACAGTGATATGGCAGACACCTGCAATGCGCATTCTTAAATTCCTTATTCGTTAAATTGGAGTCGGAACTGAGCCAGAACAGCGAAAATTCGGAGCTGGTTAACCAGGTCCGGCGGCAGCAAGACATCCACTCGGTTCGGATCGTCTTTGTTTCGCTCAACGATCAGATATTTCGCAAAGAGCGCCGTGTTCTCAACGATGGCCTTGTCTTCCAGCTGCTTATAGAGAGAAATAATTTCGCCTCGGATAATGGAAGGCGTGACAACTGCTTGGCCGGCTCCGAATCGTGTCCCGTCGCTTGCTAACTTGTGGCGCGGGTACTTGCTTGTAATTCGAGTGCGCAGCGCCCGCAGAATGTAGGCCAGCGTGTGAAGTGTTTCGGAGTCCAGATAGGAGTTATCCGCGTCTCCGAAGCGATTCTTCTGGTACGTTGTGATGGCGCGCTCAACACGCATATAACCTGCTTCCGTGTACTGCGTGGCAATACCGTTATTGAGCAGGATCTGACGCTCTTCCATCACAAAGCGCTTGCCGTAGGGAGCCGAAGTAATTCCGATCAGCTCAAGCGTCTGAGTCGGACGCGCCGGATCAATAGAGATCTTTGCCGCGTTCTGTGCTCCGTAGGCGGCAAGCACCTCAACCGCCATGGACGGAACATCCGGTTCGACACCGATGATCGTGGCGTGCTGATCGTTACGCGCGCTGCCGAAGATCTGCAGCTCGTTGATCGTGCCTCGCTTGCAGGTGTAGACGTGGCCGTAGACCTGTTTACTGTAGGACCATCGGCCGGAGGTGTCGTTCATGACCTCTTTGAAATAGTCCAAAGAAGACACGTCGGAATAAGGCAGGAGAATAAAGTCGTAAGCTTCGTCCCCCATTGCCTTTGCAAAGTCCAGAGCCTCAAAATCCGGATAGCCGGTACCCCCTGCCATCGCGTCAATCTTGACGGCCAAGCCTTCCGGAGTTTCTTCACCGGCTCCGTAGCCCTGAACGTTGACGGCAAGCTTAATGTCATTGCCGTTAGCGCCTTTATTTTTAGCGCTGATCGTGACGTAGCCTTCTTCTACTTCCGCGTCATCCTGACTCTTGGAAGCTGCAGCCGTCACAGGAAGATCAGGCTTGGCATTAATCGCAGCAGCTGCTGCCTCGGCAATTTCAGACGGCTCATTTTCCACTCCTACAGGGACTTGCACGCGGTCGGCGCCGATATACAGGCTCAGAATTCCGCCGACAGACGGTGTTCCAGAAATCGTCACCGTGCCGGAGGCAGCGGTGCCCACCGTCGGATCTTCCAGCGGAATCGCCCAGACTTCACCGATCGTGTCGTTTTTGCGATAAACGGTGTTCATTCTGGCCAATTCAGAGCCGCGGCCGAAGAGATCTTTGCCCTGACTGTCGCCGGTTACCAGAACCGGTCTCATCGGAGTTGCCTTACCCTGAGTCATACGGCCGATCAAGAGCGTTTTAAGGCCCGTGACGGCGGTATTGGCCATCGAGTTGTCTACTTCGGCATAAAAAAGCGGCACTCTTACGCCGCTCGGAATGTTGTTAAAAGAAATTGTCACTTTTCTTGCTCCAAATTAATGTGCATCCTTGCTTCAATCTGTCCGTCAGGCCGTCCCTTGTCTCCGATCACATCCACATCGGTGTACATCCGGAGGAACCTTCCGAGACGATCGATGTCTCCTCCGTGACGGGTTTCGTTATCGCTGATTTCGTACTGGCAGGAGAAATCCAACTGGACGGTCAATGCCGCGCGATTAAGATCCAGGACGGTAAGAGATTCAAACTGGATCCAGTCTCTGCCGGCTTGAATATCGTCGGCTCCCAAAATGGCTTGAAACACTTCCTTTTTGAGATCGACGGACTTCTCCCAGGCAGTCAAACCTTGCTCATCCTCGGTGTTAGCGACCATCAGGATGACGGCGAAGTTGAACCGTACCTGCTGCTTGTAACGGTTGATCACTGCAGGATCTTCCGGATCTTCAGAAACCGGAATCACAAATGCAGCCGGGAGCAGTTCCGCCGCTACCGACTCATCGAGCCGGGAAAACGTTCCTACGCCAAATACACGACCCTCAAAGCCCGGGCAATGAGCCCGCAGTTCCTGAATAATGGGTTTTAATTTCACTTCATTAAGCTCCTAACCGGGCCCGGCCTAAAGGCATCTTCCAAAATCCGCCCCACGACCGTTTGAAAGCGGGTTCGGCCATAGGTTTCAGCGGCAGCTGAGACCGGATTGGCACGCGGCTTAGCCACTTTTGCCTCAGAAGATTGTTTGCGGTGCGCACGGGTTCGCTTGCTGCGTTTAGGCCCTGCGTGGCCAAAGACGACAAACGCGGGATAAAACCCGCGTCTTTTCAGTTCTGCAGAAACCTGCTTGCCTTTTCCGTAGGGCTTCACGGCCACCGAGAACTCGGAGCGCGAAACCTTGTAGGAAATTGCCTTCTGGAATATCCCTGTTTGCTTTCCCGGATAAGCTCCGGCATCTGATACTCCTTTTTTGCTGACCAGTTTCTTTGCAATCTTGGAAACGTCTCGACCGACCTGAGTAAAACCTTTCCTCATCGACTTCTTGTCGAAATCGGCAAAGTTCAAAGGCCTTGCAAACTTCGCTTCAATTCTTAACGGCTGCATTGAGCACCTCGCATTCCAGCAGCGTGAACCGACCGGCACTGTTGCAGTCGGTGACTCGTTTGGCTCTGTACCAAAGGCTGTCGCACTCGACTTCAATTAACCTCGGAAGATCTTGAGGACGGGTTTTGCCTTTTACAGAGCGTACAAAAATGCGGTGTGTGACCGTTTCTTCGGTTTGGACATTGTCCCAATACACCGAGCCTCCGATTACTTCAACCTTGCACCAACACTCCCACAAAGGAATCCGCTCTGTAGAGTGTTCTGCTTTGCCGTTCGGTAAAAGTTTTGCCGAATAAATAGAGCAGCGTCTATTGAGCTCACCCGGTTTTGGCAAAATCATTTATTGCCTCCAGCGGTAAGGATCCAATAGCGCCTCCACCCACGGTATCGGCTTTAATTCGCCGGCACTGACTCCTTCGCGGGTCTCATACCGCTCAGCCACTCGGATTAAAATCCACGTTTTAATGGCTTCAGGGACATGGTCGACATCTTTGCTAAAACCGCTTGTTCCCTCCCTATCAATGATCCCGTGAAGAATTTCCTGCTCGCAAAGCTGAGTACATGACAAAATTAACCGCTTTATGAATTCGTCATCTGCATCGTGATCAACCCGCAAGTGCTGTTTTGCTTCTTCAAGAGTGACTGCACTGATTGCTGTAGATACGTCAAACATCAGCTTTCTCCGCTTCGGAATCTGCTGCCGATTTAGTCTTCTTCGTCTTGGCCGTGGACTTTTTGCTCGGAATCTTGGCCAAACCGGCTTGAATGAAAGAAAGTGCACTTTGCTCCGAAATAGTGACAATATCGCCCTTTTCAACCTGTCCGAACAACGTAACTGCGCCTTTTATGAACTCAATTTGCATGCGTAAACTCCAAAAAGAAAGGGCCCGCAGGCCCCGTTGTTCAAAAAGTTACGAAATTAGGCAGTAGGTATTGCTAATGCTCCGCCTACCAGTGCTTCCGGCCGCTCAATGCTGAAGCCCAGACGACGCTCGGCACGAATCGTCACTAAGTTCTTCTGAACGTTGTCACTGTCTTGCTCAAACATTTCCAGAACTAATCCGGAACGATGCCAAACCGTAGCTGCCTGGGCGGTATCGACCACCATGAATTTACCTTCCGGGATCGCCTGAGAATCAAGCACCGGAAGACCCCAGAGTGTCTTGGAGGCAACATTAACCGGGCCGTTGAGGTAATAATCACCGGAAGTATTCTTCACGAAGAGCATTTTTACCCAATCCGCAGGATTCAAAAGAATCATATTCGGGCGGAAATATGCTTGCTGAATCTTTGCTTTTGCAAACAAAATCAAGTCGTAAAGATTCGGAGCGCTGCCGAGGTCTCCTTTTGTAGCCCCTACAGGCGTGTAATTGCCTTCAGTAAAGATACCTGACAGTTCGGTTTCTCCGCCGGAGCCGCTGATAAGCATATCCTCCACAACCAAATCCACACCGTAGGTCATTCGGTTGTTCAGGTACGAAATCAGTGCCGGAGCGTCTTCTAGCATTTGTTTGGAAACCTTGGCCAGGTGCGCTACGGTATGAACCTTCCCTGTCTTAACTTCGAACTTGATTGAGGAAAACGGCTTCTGGGTTCCTTCTGCTACAACCTTTGCGCCGTTGATAAAGCCTTTTTCCTGCACGTATTCAAAAGAATTGCCGGAAATCGGTGATGACGGAAACAGTCCCTCAATCGATAAAGGACGCTGCATGAGAGGAACAATTCCGGGGCGTCGATAAGTCTGAAGCACTCCTGCGCCCGGAGTAAGCATGGGGTTCTCAACCGTCGGGGCAGATGGTGTCTCAGAAGTCTGAGAGTCTCCCCCTTCTGCCTTGAATTCAGTGATTTCAAAACGACACTTCGTAGCGCCACCCTTCAGATAGGTCTTGAAAGACTCATGCTCAATAACCTGTTCACCGATGCTTTTAACTGCTTTAGGTTTCGGAAGCTCCAGTTTCAATCCTTTCTGCTGCAGATCAAGAAGCTGCTTTGAAAGTTTCACCTGCTTTTCCTGAAGCTCTGCGTATTGAGCCTGCAAAGCTTTCATTTCCTCTTTGCTGGCATTCTCAGACATTTTCTTTTCAATGGCGTCTAAGGCAGCCATCACACTTTTCATTTCTTCATTCATTGGAATTTACCTTTTGGTTTAGTTCAAACGCTCTGCAATCGCCTTTATGCGTTCGCAGACCTCTTTCTGCGCCTTCTCTTCGCCATCAGGATCCCCCTGACCCGAAAATATGACTTTTGCCTTGGCACACAACGCCGTGGCCTCGGCTTTAGAAAAGCCTCCTGCATCCCGCAGAAAGTTTTCAAATTCTCGGACTGTTTCCAGTTCGCTAATGTCTTCACTCTTTGAGTCAATCCTTGCCGCTTGATCGCATGGATAAGTAACAATTGAAATCTCAGGAAGAGCCTCAATTTTCTCAATGATTCTGCCGCCGTCTTTTTTAGGTTTGTAGCCCGAGGCTCTGAGTCTGTAGCCGATGGAAAGACCGTCAACCGTGCCGTGCTTTAAAGCAGCTTTGACCGCTTCCGACTGAGGATTTCCGGGGGTCAACTCTCCGACAACCTTAAGTCCTTTTTCATCTTCCTCAACTTTTATCCACTTGCCGATCGGAAGTTCATAAGAATCATGGTTGAAAAACATTTTCGGAGTGAAAAGTTTTATAGCCTCTTTGTATGCGCCCGGAAGAATCGTGTCTCCTACTAAATCGTTGCCGTTAAAAACCGAAGCGTATCCGGAGAAAGTATTTTCGTTTCCCTCAGATTTCAGCCCAACATCTTTTAGTTCAATGGTTTTATATTGAAGTTTCATCATTTATTGCCTTACAAGAGATCCGTCAGCCGGACTGGAAGAGGGTTTTGTTTCGCCGAGCTTGTTCAAAGGAACTAAGTTGGATTGAGCTGTCAGCTCATCTCCCCCGTCTTGAGGCGGCAAGTTTTCCAGCCCTCTGACTTCGTTTCTCGTCATCATGCCGTTTTGCGCCATCTGCGAGTAATACTGGGCCCTTTCCTGTGGATTCGAGCGCAAAAGAGCATCGATTTTGAGTTCAATGGTGTACTCGCCTCTTTCCTCCAACGGAATAAGTCTTCTCATCAATGCCTGCTGAAACTGCGTACACAACGGGGCCAACGTAAACTTATGAAACCCGGAAACAATCTCTGCTATTCCTGAACCCCAAGTCGTCACGCCTGAAGCTCCGATTAACACCGGAGGTACACCGAACCAGCGGCAAATTTCTTCAACGTTGTATTTTCTTGTCTCCAGTAACTGCGCATCCTGAGGGGACAATGACATCGTTGAGTATTTGAATCCGCGGTCAACAAGAAACAGGCCCGAACCGTCACCGCGAGCCATGCCTGAGAACCGTTTCAAGACTTCCTTAAACTGCTTCTCATCAAGCTTTTGATCCGTACACAGTACCCCGGTTGGCTTAGAGTTTGATCCGAAAAACTTAGTCGCGTTGCTTTGGGCGTTAACAGCTTCGTTTGCTGTCGCTCTCATAAAGTTCAGTTTGGATAGTCCGATGTAGCCGTTCCCGACGCCTTTCCAGTGAATAACATTCTCTCCGGAGTAAACATTGATCCGGCCGTCCTGATAATAGATGTAAGTTTCTCGATCCCCCATAACCGTAAACTCAACTTGTTCGGACGGAAGCGGAATCAGAGCTATCGGGTGGCCCGATGCGTTCCTTTGAATCAGTGCGTAGGCATTGCCCTTAAGAAGTCTGTTAATCACCATTGACGAGACAAACTCTGCCGGCGTCATCCACTCGTTTGGCTTATCGTGAAGCAGCGTAAAAACTTCGCTTTCCCTATCCGGCTGCCTTCCCCTATCTTTAGTTCCTTTGTAAAGGAAAATCGGAAAGGTTGACATGGTGTTGGCCAACAGCTCCGTGCAGGCAAATATCGTAGATATCTGGAGGGCCTTTGAGGCTTCAACATCTTTCAAATCGGAAAAAATCGGCTCTGTCGGTATCGCAATCTGCAGGCCTGAAGCGAACCCCAAAGGACCGCCCCATCCGGACACCCAATTGATTAATCTTTTAACTATCATTGTCTCTACCAACTAAAAAACGGTACTTCCGAATCGGCTTCATACTCTTGAAAAGCGCCTGCGTTTTCCTCATTAACGCACAACCCCAAAGCCATAATTAGCGCTACGGCTCCGTCGATCTTGTTTTCGTAAACCTCTTTGCGAGGGAAAACGTTGTCTTTGAAATCTCGCTTGGCCACAACATTTCCCATCATCCAGGTAAGAGCAGGGTCCCCTTCGTGAATAAGCCGTTTGTCCTGAACCAGAGCCTCCAGCCACTTCATCGGATCGCTCATGTTTTGAACCGTGTTGCGGTACTCAACCATGGGAACGTCGTTGTCGCTAAGTCTGGTCGCGAGCTGTGTGGCCTGCCAAGGGTCATAAGCAACGGATTTCACTCTAAAGCGGGAACAATCCTCTAAAATGTCCGCTTCAATCTGATTAAAGTCAGTAACGGCGCCCTCTGTCGCCTTCAAATAGCCCAGCGTTTCCCAGCCGTCGTACTGAGAATTTCCTGACTTCAGGAGCGCTGCTCTCGGTGCGTAGTAAGTACCAAACACGTAGTAATTCAGACGTCCGTTTTCCTCTACCGGAAAGACAAGCACTTTCGCGGTTAGGTCGTTTTTGGCGCCGAGGTCAAGGCCCATATAACAGTCAAAACCTTCAAAGTCGCTCAAAGCGATACTTCTCCGGCACATATTCCATGCCGGCATATCCATCCAACTTGATGCAGCCGAGCACCAAACATCTAAATGCTTCGTTTTGAAGTTGTTTGCTGCACTCGGCCTGGCGATGGCTTTAGCCTGCAAGGAAGTAATAATTTCCGGACGAACGCTGACGCCCCAGTTTGGATTGGCTTTCTGCAGAGCCTCTTCACTCGTCCAGTCATCCCCTTCGTCCAGTCCGTAGATAATTCCGAACTGACTTTCATCTTGGGCCTCTTTATTGAGGATCTGCTTCACAAAGGAACGTACTTCATAACAAATACCGGCTGTATCGAAACCTGCGGTCGTAATGACCCACATCAGTGAATTGCGTCGCTTGCCAAGTGAAGTTTCTACAACGTCATAGACCGCTCTGGTCTTATGTGCGTGCAGCTCATCAATAACGGCTAAGTGTGTGTTCAAACCGTCCAGAGTAGATCCTTCTGCAGATTTCGCTTGAAAGTAGCTATTTGTCTTCGGTACATACAAAGAAGTAGCTAAGACCTGTAAATCGAAAGCTCGTTTAAGCTTCGGGTTTTGCCTCGCCATTTCTTTTGCATCCCCGAAAACAATCTTTGCCTGATCTCTCGTCGTCGCAAAAGAATAAACCTCGGCGCCCGGTTCTCGGTCTCCGCATAGACAATAAAGCGCTACCCCACTGGACAAGGACGATTTGCCGTTCCCACGCGGCACTTCAATGTAGACGCGCCTGAACCGCCTGATACCCTCAGTTGTTTTCCAAGAGAAAACCGTATGAAGGATAAATACTTGCCAAGGCTCCAGCTTTATTTCTTTGCCGGCCAGTTCTCCTTTGACATGCGTCAGGTGTTCGATAAACCAACAAATCCTGTCGCCGGCTTCAGCGTCGTAAATAAAACGCTTGCCGTCTTCGTACCTGTCTAAATCGTCCAGCTGCCTTTCGCAGGCTTTCTTGACCAAAGAGCAGGCCGGAATCCTCCCGCTCAATACGTCTCGCGCGTACCTGCAGGAAATTTCAAAGTAATTCGGCTTATTCAAGGAAGGCATTATCGGTTTCCTCTTCCGGTGTTTCTACTTTGACTTTTGCTCTGGCCGTCGGCGTAAAGCCAAGCTCTTTTTCGCACTGGAGCATCATCTTATGGGCCTGAATCATCAGCATCACCGTAGGAGTAAGCGATCGCATCCCGGATTCAGGATGACTTTGCTCGACATCCCCTGCCTCCGCTTTTCTCGCGTACTTTCGATACAGCGCATAACTCCGGCACCACCTCTCCAGAATTCCATGGTCAAGAGCCGTGAGCATTCCTTTAGGAGCACAACTCACAGCCGTTGACCATGCAGCTCTGGCCTCTGCCGTCAATCCTGTCGGAGGACTCTGCGGAAGCTGTCCGTCTACAGCAAGCTCAGAGCGGTTCTGTCGGCACTTCTGTAAAGTTCCTTTTGCCCTCTTCTCTGCATCAGTTTTTCTTGGTCTTCCTGCCATAAGCCTCTCAAAAAAATTCCGGCTGGCAACTTGTTAAAAGTCCCAGCCGGTCAACCTCAATTCCCAAGGAGTATTTATTGGCTCGGTTGATATAGCTCAGCCGAGAAAGCCTAAAAAACTTTCCTCACGCGCGCGCGAGAATTTCGCCCTCAAGTCCCATATCTATTGGCTTTTAACCGTACTTTTGCAAACTCCCATTTTGCACGTACAAAAATTTAGCTCAGGGCGCGGTCTCCAAGAAGGTCCCTTTTTACTTTCAACCCGCCCCTACCCTTTGCGCTCGGCTTGAATCAGAACCAGCAGCCTCCAAATAAGTGACTGTAACTTTATCCATTGCTTGTCGTACCTTTCCTGCAAGCTCAACCTCTTTGACGATATCGGATCGAGCTTCTGATACAGATTCAATAGCAAACTGCTCCAACTCAGCAACCGCGATCTTTAAATTTTTTACGGCGATCAACAATGCGGAGCCTTTTAAAATATTCTCAACTTCTATCATTTTTCACCTTTACTAAAATGTCGGTTCCTAAATATCAAGCCCCTTCTTTTACATGTCCTCATTGCGGCGTTAATGCACAAATGCTTTGGAATCCGGCAAGCCAGCAGCGCGTAATCGATGCTTTCGGATTTGTCTGTGATGCAATGGTTTCCCATTGCACGAATTGCAAACAGCCTTCTTTTTGGTTTCAGAAATCATTGGTTTGGCCTCTCCCTGAGGGGACACCTGCTCATAAACACATGCCTGATTGCTGCAAGCGAACTTACACGGAAGCCCAGAAAATAGCTCCTTTATCTCCTCGAGCTGCATGTGCTTTATTAAGAGTTGCTCTTGAACAGTTGGTGGATTATGTTGATCCCGATAGCTCAGGCCAAAAAGCAAACTTAGCAACTAGAATCTCTAAATTACCCGGTTACTCATCCTACAAAGAACTTTTTGACGCCTGCCGTATCATCGGCAATAAGGCCGCACATCCGGCAGAAATAGATTTTGACGAAGAGAACAGGGATTTACCGGCTCTCATATCCGAACTGATAAACGTCATTGTGTCAATTCAGGTGTCGCCTTTAATTATGGCCAAAGACGCACTACAGCGAATCAAGAAATAATATTCCCAAATCCTCCGTCTTCCTTCGCGGTCTTTCGGTCGTGGCAGCGCTTACATAGCGCCTGCCAGTTTTTCTCATCCCAAAACAAGTCACGATTGCCTTTGTGGGGAGTGATATGGTCAACAACGACCGCCGGAGTCAGCCTGCCGTTGCGTTTGCATTCTTCGCAAAGCGGATGATCCATCAGGAATGCAGCACGGGCCCGGCGCCAAGCTCCGTTGTAGCCTCGCTGGTAAGAAGTGGCCCGGTTTCTTTCTTTGTATTGGACTGCCTTAGCTCTATGCTTTTCGCAGTATTGTTCTCCCATCGGGATACATTCGCGACAGCCGGGATAGGAACACAATCTCATTAACATCGGCTTCCTCCAAAAAAACGCACAAGGCCGGCCCGTTGCAAAAAAACCGCCCGATGTTTCCACCGAGCGGCAAACCTCAAATCCCAAGGAAAAAAGCAGTTTTTAGGAGGATGCTCAGCCTCCAAACAACCCCATGTCTAGAATTGAATCTGGCTCGGTGCACAACGCCCGCCGAGAGGCTAAGAATCTCAGTTACCGGAGCAAGAGTATGGAACCCGCGCCGGATAAAACAAAAACCCCGGTCTTTCGATCGAGGTTCTATATTTCTTTCAGGCACACCAAAAGCGCCTTTCGGGCGCTTTCTAAAAACGTACTGGAAAAACTTCTCAGTCGGGAGTGTCTTGCTGACAGAAATTGTTGATACGTACTTTAACTGAAGTTTTCATCATTTGCAACCGGCTGACTAATTATTCTTTCAAAATCACTCACTCGATAAAAAAACAGCTTCAAAGATCGATCGAAATAATCAAAAAGCATTTTGGAACCAAACCGGCGCCGATACTGCTTAAATTCCTTCCTTGTCCCGAAAGTAAACAATCTGATTATCGCTTTCACCGGTACCGGAGACTCATTTTCCGGAAGACTGATCCAAACCGATTGAAGAATATGAGCATCTTTGAAATCCGGCCTTGGAATTATCGGTCGTTTATTTTCAAGCTCCTCTCTTTCCCTCTCTCTTCTCTCTTCATCCGTCTCTTTGGATCGCCTTATATTTTCTCGAGCATATCGGCAGCAAATCTCTGTTATAGAGATTCCTTGAGAACGATGATCTCCATAAACCCGGCGCCAGTTGTTAAGCCTGAAGAGCATGTCCTCTCTGTTGTAACACTTTTCATTCATCAAGCGGCCTGCAATGATTCTATTCTTACTGTCACACTGTCTTCGTTTGAAAACTTCTTCCGGCAAATAAACTCAGCCACCTGACCATCATCTTTAAAAGCGACTCCGTTTAGAGCATCCAGTACCGTCTTCCCGAGGTTGTCAACATCCGGCCTTGTTGCTTTCCAACAACCCTGTTTCTTTGTGCCGGCAATGTTAAATGAAAACAAGGCGGTCACTTTCACTGGTCCCGTCTCTATTGAGCGAATACCGTTTACTTTCATTTTGTTGCTTACCAATAAGCCGATCGTTCGCTCTGCCGAATGTGTTTTCTTTGGCGTATAAAACTTACCGGCGCCGCTGCGGGGACGTTCTTTTGCAACCGGCTTCATGGGTATGATTACTTCTATTACTGTTGCTGACATAGAAACTGCTCCTCACCGATTCTTCGTCTCAGTAACGATCCTTATCAAACTCCATGCTCCGAAACCATCGGTGTCCACATAGTCGGATTCCGTAGCCGGTTCATACAAATAGGGGCCCGTTTTGTCCGTGCGCTTTTCCAAGATTCGATAAAAATAACTTTTCCCGCCTCTTTCCCACAATTCGCACTTCAAAATGAACAACTGTCCATCCGGGTATTGTTCCAAGCCTATTTTTCCTCTGTGGCTCAAAATAACCGTGTTCGTCTTATCCATATCTCCTCCTTCTTACGATGCAAGGCCAATGCGGGCCTTTTCCTCCTTCTCGCCCTGCAATTCAAACCAATCGGCGTACGCCGGCTCATAGGCGTCTGTCAGTTCCCCTTCAGAATCAATCGCTCCGGCTGCCAGCAGGGAGCGTCTCTGAGGTCCCGTGACCTGAGACCGATTCGTTAAATACTCTCCGAGCAGTCTCTGAATCCAAAATGTCGGCGGCTGTGGACGGGCTTTTCTCCAGCGACGCATATGCTCTTCTTTTTTGACAAGCTCCTTGTCCTCTTTCGACATCGCCACCCGAGACAACGGAGGCATGGCGTTTAACTGAGCCTGCTGACTGACAACTCGATTGCGCCGCTCCCACTCTCCCCGGATAACGCTGATCAGTTCGGCCGGCGTCGGCGTGAACGTTTCATTTCCGATCCAGTAGTTCACGGCAGCTATCGCGTCTTCGAAAGCAACAGGTGCAAAGACAATTTCCCAAGTGCTTTTTACCTCAGGAGTAATTTCTTTACCTTTGAGTGCCCGGCACTTGTCGGTGAGGTAGAAAAAGAAGTTCTCAAACTTACCGGTGTTCATGACTGGCTCCTTCTGCTGCGTTTTTCCCGAAGAACTTTGTTGTAGGCAAACGGATCGCGTCTGCACGGCCTGCCAAACGGATCTCTGGGAATGTTCCAGGGCGAAGCAAACGTCAAATCGACAAATCGGCTCCAGTGCTTGAACCATTCGGCCTCAGTACGCAGGATCGTCATGTCGAAGTTGTTTTTGCGCTTGAAGTTGAAAAACATTTTGCTCACGTCCAAATCCGGACGATTTCTGTCGCAGTAGTCCGCCCACGCTCTGGGAAGGTCGCTCGGCATTGATTGCGGTATTCCGTTCATTGCGTCTTTCATGTTCAAAACCTCATTTTTTGCATTTCGGCCATGGCTTCCTCCGACAAGCTCGGAGGCGGAGCGACCGGAGCGGGAGTGCGTATGGGTCTGCTCTTGATGTTCCCGGCGTTTTGCTTGACGGATTTGATGTGGTTGAGCCAAGTCCGGCGCCAGCCGTCATCACTTCGGAGGCCTTTGGAGCTGCTCACGGTCTGCCAGTAGTACACGAATTCGGCGAAGACCTTGAGCGGGTCGAGATCGGGCCTGAGTTCCTCGCACTGCTGCCGCCAGTCATCCGGCAATTCCGACAAATCGAAACGATGGGTCGCCTGCCGGGGCCGTGAAGTGGCAGGTCGGCGCTTGCCGACCGGCACTTCTTCTTCTGTTACTGCTACTGATACTGTTTCTGTTACTGTTACTGGCTTACAAGGGGCTTGTAAGGG
>ENA-UEOJ01000058-UEOJ01000058.1-human-gut-metagenome-genome-assembly--contig:-NODE-58-length-81814-cov-9.392417_pt1 | contig 81814 bp, 77 predicted proteins | sample MGYA00242885_ERZ507886 | MGnify/ENA primary metagenome ERZ507886 (study PRJEB26167, sample SAMN06115505) | human gut metagenome | host: Homo sapiens | place: China:Anhui | collected 2015-08-07 | study... | reverse complement strand
GTGAGGATCACGTCTGGAAGCTGCTGTCAGATGACTGCGAACAGACGGAGCAGCCCACCGAACGGATTCTTTTTCTTCTCTCTGAATTGCTGCGCCGGCAGCCGGAGATCAGCGCCCCTGCCAAGGTGCTGTTGGAAAAGATCGACCCTGCCGGTGCGGAGGGACTGACCCCCAACAGCTTCTCCCACCGAATCCGCAAAAGCGTTGACGCTCTAAGGAGAAACGGCATTACGGTGTCCTTCCGCAAGAGCAACGGCGACCGTCTGATCTGCCTGAAAAGGGTCGATGGTGTCGATGATCCCGCTGCCGGAAACATCGTCACCATCGACCCTGAGAACCCGCCGTGTTTCGGCGTGTGAGCCGCTGTGTGCGCGGTTAGGGGCTGGGGTGGCGTGTGTACCCGTCGAGGGGATATTCTGCCCGCACGGGGCAAATTCCGAGACGGCATAAAAACGGCGAATACGCCGCCGTGACCCGCGGGCGTCCAGCGTTTCAACAGCATGAAGCGCACGCCGAGGGTAGTGATACCACCCCCATGCAGGAACGCCGAAAAAGCGCTGTGTGCAGGAGGGAACAGCGCGTTCGTCGGCGCAGAGCACCCACTCTGAGAAAGCCGTTTTTTCTGCTGAAATAAACCCCGCGCCGGGTTGTTCCGACACAGACAAAGCGGCCGGAGGGTAGTGATACCCCTCCCACATAGAAGTGCCGAAAAAATGTGAAATGGGAGTTTTTATCACCGCCCCCAACAGGGCTCCCGCCGAAACCCAGCGAAGCGGTTTCGGTGGGAAGAAGGCGGTGCAGCGGAGTGAGCGAGTTTTCGTCGGCGGCAGCGACGGAAACGAGTGATATGCAGCTTGTGCCGCCGACAGCCAGCATCGCATTTGTCTGGTCTGCGGCGAAGCCGCTGCCCTGCCAAATGCACTGGGCGGGGCATGGCCCCACACCCCATTTCCGGGCGGAAGCCCAGACCCACTCAAAGCTGCGAGCGTTTCTGCGGAAACGCTTTTACCCGCCTCCGGCGGCGCAGCTTCAAAGGGGGACCAGTCCCCCTTTGAGGAACCCCCAGCTCTCCGAGGGGACGAGAGAAATCATTTCAGAAAGGTCATTGATTATGAAAAAAGATATCAAATTCAGCACGCGCATGGCGTCCGCTGACCGCGAGAAGATCAGGGCGCTGGCGGCGAAGGCCCACATGTCCATGAGCGGCTACGTCACCGCCTGCTGTCTCGGCAAGCGGATCGTGGTTATCGACGAGCAGAAGGAACTGCTCCGCCAGCTCAAGGGCATCGGCAGCAACATCAACCGCCTCACCGTCCTCGCCAACATGGACAAGGTGCAGGTCATCGGTCTGGAAAAAGCTACCGGTGAGTTGTCCGAGGTCAGCGCCGCGCTGCGGTCAGTCAAGGAAGGTCGGTGAGCCGTATGGCCATCGTACATTTCGTGAACTACAAGCGGGGCACGCAATCCCGTGCCGCCATGCGCGGCGTGATGCTCTACGTCATGCAGGAAAAGAAAACCGCATGGGAGGGCGCGCCGCTCATCAGCGGCATCAACTGCCAGCCGCAGAGCGTCTACGATGATTTCCTGAACACGAAGCTGCTCTACCACAAGGACGGCGGCGTGATGTTCTACCACATGGTGCAGAGCTTTCCGAAGGGCGCGGCGGTCGATCCCCGGCAGGCCCACGAAGCCGCGCGGCGGCTGGCGGAATACTTCGACGGCTGCGAGGTGCTGGTCTGCACCCATGTAGACCGGGAGCACATCCACTCCCACTGCGTCATCAACTCCGTCAATTTCGACACCGGCAAAAAGCTGCACATGGCGAAGGAACAACTGCAGGAACTGATGCGGCACAACGACGAGATCTGTCTGGAGATGGGTCTTCCTGTCTTTGACGCGCCAACGCAGCAGGCCCGTGGCATGGGCGGCGCGGAATATCACACAGCGCTGAAAGGTCAAAGCTGGAAGCTGCGGCTCATGAACACCATTGACGAGTGCATGAAATACGCCGCCGACAAGGACGCCTTCGTTTCCCTGATGGCATCCGAGGGCTATGCGGTGCGCTGGGAGAGTGGCCGCAAGTACATCACCTACACCACGCCGGACGGACTAAAATGCCGTGACAACAAACTACACGAGGAAAAGTATTGCAAGGAGGCCATGGAGCGTGAATTCAGAATACGGGCAAAACTCGTCCAGAGAAAATTCCGTCGAGCAGCGGAAATCGACGGAGGAATTGAAGCGGATGAACCAGTCGAACAGCGCATTGGCAAATACACCGCCGCAGATGATGCAGCCCATTGTGATCCAGTGCGATCTGCCGCAGGCGATGAGCAAACTGGCGCAGCAGGCAGACGGAATAAACTGGGAGCTGGAGGAAATCCGGAAGACCCTGCCGGAACTGAAGCCGTACATCGACCTGACGCCGGTGCAGCAGTCTCTGGCGGAGATGCAAAGATTGCTGACAGAGATGAACAAACTGCTGGAACGGGTTGGGAACCTGAGCGAAAAGTATTCCTCCAAGTGGATCGACTGGCTCCCGGACTTCAGCCTGCTGGTGGCCCTCAAGTGGATCATGCTGGTGCTGATCCTTGGCACGGCGGCACTGGCGGGTTGGTATGGCGCGGCGGCGATCCGCGGCCTGTTCCTCTGATCCCCGCCGTGGCCGGACTGACCGCTGTGGGGACATTGATGGACGAGGATGAGGACACCGAGGAAAAGCGGCGGCGCATGGAGGCGAAAATCGCCGCCGAAAACTTCGGCGCTGTGGTCGGCTTCGCCGCAGGCGCAGCTCTGGCTGTGAAAGAAAAATTGGACGAGCAGTCTGCGCGAGAAGAACAAAACAAGCGACAGCATGAGCAAACCATGGGAGGATTGTAATGAAACAGGATTGGGAAATTTATCGTGACACGGGCATCCTCGGCGCCTACCGGCCGGAGCAGGTCATCCTGCGCCGCTCCGAGGACGGCGGCGTGGAAACGTTGTTCCGTGACAGCACAGCCAAATGGGAGGGCGATGACCTCACCCGTCAACGGGCGATGCTGGTCGGTGGGAAGTGCTTCCTTGTGACCTCCGTATTCCCCGGCGGCGCATCGGCAACACCCACAGACAAGCTCCTGCAGCTCATCGACACAAAGTTAGAGCGGGAGCATCATGAGCAGTAAAATTCCGGTAGACTTGCGAGAGCCGGTGCGGTATACTTCGTGTTACCGTACCGGCCTGCCCCAACGAAAAGGAGGTAACTATGGCAGGTCAAGAAAATCAGCAATACACCGTACTCTACGGGCGGCTCAGTCAGGAGGACGAGCGGGCCGGAGAGTCCAACAGCATTCAGCACCAGCGCACCCTGCTGGAGAAATACGCAAAAGAAAAGGGCTTCGAGAACACCATCTTCCTTGCGGATGACGGCTACTCTGGTACGAACTTCGAGCGGCCTTCATGGAAAAAGATCGTGGAGATGATCGAAGCGGGACAGGTGGCGAACCTCATCGTAAAGGACGCCTCCCGCTTGGGGCGTGAATACCTTCAGGTGGGCTACTACATGGAAACATTATGGACAAGGACACAAAAGGCAGACCGAGAAACGGGCTGCTGACAACAAATAAAGGCTGAATATCAAGCACCGGGAAAGTGCGAGATATTCAGCCTATTTTGTTGTCTGGGGTTTCCAAAGGGGCTTGCCCCTTGGCACACGACTTTGCTTGCAAAGTGTAGTGTGTTATACGCTCTGTCGGCGTTGCTGCGAAAATGCGGTTGCCGCCGGGGAGGGCAAGGGCATTTGAAGCGGCAGGAAAACAGGGCTGTGATTGCGTGGCGTGGAGCCGCAAGCGCAGGGCTGGTTTCGTCAGCAGACAGGGCGTATATGAAAGCCTCCGTCCCTCGTCCTACGCCGGACTTCGGGACAAAATGTCCCGAACTTGTGGACACACTCACGAAAAGGCAGAGGGATTTTTCTCTTAAAATTGAAATGGGCGGGAAGCCATTTTAGGGCTTTCCCGCCTTGATTACCCTTTAGCAAAGACAGGCAGGACTGTCAACGGCGGCACATTTATGTGCCGTTCATCTTGACCGTTGACTGGCTCGCCTGCCTTTGCTATCTCCCCGACAAACTGGACGCTATGCGATTCCCCATATAGCTAAAATAATTACAAATAGCTGAAGCGAAAGCATATCAATTCTTATTTTACTCTGACAGTACAATCTTATGAGGGGCAGTTATTTGAGGTTCATCAGTAATAGAAATGTTATCATAATAAACAGAAAGTCTGGCACCAAGTTCATAATCCATGACCTGTTTTTCCAATTTATCAGTTAATTCAATAATAACATCCTGACCTTTTTCTATTCCCTCAATATCTTCCTCTAAAGTGACCCATATACACTTATGTGTACTACTTCGGCCCACCATAATTCCTGTCAGACAGTTTTCATTATATAAATCATTGTCGGAAGCGGGAACTGATATAGTGCTTTCACCAGACATAGAATTTGTAGTTTTATCTTCAGACACAGTAGTTTGTTCCTCCTTTACTGAACAACCTGAATATATTACGATTATAAACAAGCTTGTTATGAATAGTGTAAGAATTTTCTTCATAGAACCACCTCCGCAAAATACAATTTATCACTCTCTATTTTCTTTTTCCCCTCTGCGGCACATAGCTTTTCGCCAGTTCGGATTTTTGGACAATCCGGGTCAGCCATTGTTTTTCTTCCTCTGTCAGCTTGGTATAACGCAGCTTCGTTTGCTTGCAGAACACCATCAGCAGTTGTTCCGCCCGGCTGCCCTTGAAGTTCGCCACTTCCTCCAAATCCCGCTTGAGTTCGTCCACAATGGTATTCTCCGGGGCGCTGTCGCTCCTGCCCCTGTGGGCTTCCCGTATGTCCTCCATAATAGCGTCTATGTCGTGATGTACCCGGCTGCTGAAATAGTCGCCCTCCCGCACATGGGCGGCTTGCAGGACACCAGCGGTCTTGTCATGCTCCCCCGGCTGGTATTTCTCCATAATTTCAGTCCTTGCCACATCTACCCATGCGTTCAAGTTCTGTATCTGTGTGGCGGCGATACCCTCCACATAAATCTGTATATCGGCCAGCAGCTTCACAAAATCCGGGTGCGCCGCCAGTTCACAAAGCAGGGCGGTATCAATTCGCCCGCTTTTCAGCAGGTCAATCATCTCGTCACTCAAACGCAGGTCTGTAAGATCGGCGTTTGGGTGATTTTTTGTTTCGGTCAATCCCAGCAGATAGTCAGCGGTCACGCCGTAAAACTTCGCCAGCTTGATAAGGACATAGTGGCTGATGTCCTTGAAGTCGTCCGCTTCATAGCTGCCCAATGCAGACTTGGAAATCTTGGTCTGCTCCGCAAGCTGTTCCAGTGTCAGCCCACGCTCCACACGCAGGTCTTTCAATCGTTCTTGTATGGACAGTTCCATGCTCTCCCTCCTTGTCTGCTTGATAATTTGGAAGTTATTCGCACAATTCCTTACGGATATTTTCGCAGTCTTTCGCCATTTCCAGCATATCTTCATCATCTACCATTTCATGAAGATCATATTCGAGCGGAGAAGCACAGAACTCTGCTAAAGCCCGATTCATTGCTTGATCCTCCTCTGGCGTAGTTATGATTTTTACAAACCTATCTCGTTTTTCCCCATCAAACAGATTTTTTATATTGAACCCACCACTTTTCTTACTCTCAAGAATAAGTGCTGCCAAATCAGTTGCCAAATCAATAGCATAATAAAATTCGTGACATTGGCCCTCCGAATCAATGTATTCTAAATTGGGTGAGATATGGAAATTCCAGTTTAGTTTGCTAAGGCCAGTATCATTGAATATCTCACTCAGAGGTATTTCAGTTTTGCCTTTGTCATAGAGGTAGTCCACCAAGGTCAGGCTATCGTCTGTGCCACCGATATAGTTATACCAATATTTTTTAATATACATTTTATCTCCTCCTTATCACTTCCGCTTTGTCGTTCTGTTTTTTTATTATATCACAATTCCGAGAGCGTGGAAATAGCGAGTTTTCCGAGGTGATTTCCTACCTTATGGATATACGGCACAGGCGGTCGAAAAAGTGTAGACTTGTGGTAGTTCATCGATGAGCTGCACCTTGAAAAATGAATGACCGTCCGAAAAGGAATACCCCGGCAGGGGAAGCACCGCAAGGAGCCAACTTCTGGACACTTTGTCCAGAGGTCACTTCGGGACAACTTGTCCCGAAGCTGTGGGGAGCGTGCCAACGCCGGAACACGCCGCAGGAATGGGGCAGGAAGCCTTTTCGGGGAGAACGGCAACGGAAAGCAAAATGGAGGAAACACATGAGAGAGAACCCATATAAACGACTGCCGCCCATAGAGCGCAAGCAGGACGGTTCCCTTTACCGCATGACACCGGCACAGAGGAAACAGGCAAACGCCCTGATCCGCCGGGAGTGCTGCAACTGCGAGGACGGGAACTGTATGCTCCTTGACGATGGGGATACCCACACCTGCCCCCAGACCATTTCTTTCTCGGTCTGCTGTAAGTGGTTCCGCTGGTCGGTCTTACCGCAAATCGGGACGCTGGAAGCAGAGATTTTCCGGGATAAGGACTTGAAACGCTGTGCGGTCTGCGGCAGAGTGTTCGTCCCTAAATCCAACCGGGCGAAATACTGTCCCGACTGCGCCGCCAGAGTTCACAGGCGGCAGAAAACAGAAAGTGAACGGAAAAGGAGGTCTACTGTGGACAGTTAGGGGCTGAAAAGTCCTTGATTTTCAAGGCTTTGCAAGCACAGAACAGGGGCAGGCAATAGAAACTACCGTCTGCCCCCGGAAACAGGCTTCTAACCGTCCACAAAACACACCATGACAAACACCATTTATATTCATCAGCCGGAAAAGGCGGTCAGCTTTACCCGGCTTCCCAATTTCCTTTTTGAAGCCCCCACATTCACACCCCTGTCCAACGAAGCAAAGGTTCTGTACGCCTTTATCCTGCGCCGGACGGAGCTATCCCGCAAGAACGGCTGGGCGGACGAATACGGGCGCATTTACCTGTACTATCCAATCTGTGAGGTAGTCGCCCTGCTCCACTGTGGGCGGCAGAAAGCCGTCAACACCCTGCGGGAATTGCAGTATGCGGAGTTGATTGAGATTAAGAAGCAGGGCTGTGGAAAACCCAACTGTATTTACCCAAAATCCTATGAAGCGGTTTCAAACACCGACTTCAAGAAATCCCGTTTTGGTACGCCGGAGGGCTGAAAAGCGTACCTGACAAGTACGAAAATCAATCCTCTTGAAGTACGAAAACCGGACGGAAGATAGAAATACAGAGATTAACAGATTTATTTATATCAATTCCATTCCAATCCTATCAGAGCTATTTCCGGCGGGATTTTCCTGTGGAAAAGTCCCGGAAAGGAATGGAATGGGGAAAGGAGTTTCATGGCACAACACGCAATTTTGCGATTTGAAAAACACAAGGGCAATCCGGCAAGACCGCTGGAAGCCCATCACGAACGGCAAAAGGAACAGTACGCCAGCAATCCCGACATTGACACCAGCCGGAGCAAATACAACTTCCATATCGTTAAGCCGGAGGGCAGGTACTACCACTTTATACAGAACCGTATTGAACAGGCTGGCTGCCGCACCCGCAGGGACAGCACCCGGTTTGTGGATACGCTGATTACTGCCAGCCCGGAGTTTTTCAAGAAGAAGTCCCCAAAGGAGATACAGGAATTTTTCCAGAGGGCGGCTGATTTCTTAATCGAGCAGGTAGGGAAAGAAAATATCGTGTCGGCGGTTGTTCACATGGACGAGAAAACGCCCCACCTGCATTTGGTCTTTGTCCCGCTGACAGAGGACAACCGCCTGTGTGCAAAGGAGATTATCGGGAACAGAGCCAGCCTCACAAAATGGCAGGACGATTTTCACGCCTACATGGTGGATAAGTACCCGGCTTTGGAGCGAGGGGAGAGTGCCAGCAAAACAGGCCGGAAGCATATCCCCACCCGTCTGTTCAAGCAGGCGGTCAATCTCTCCAAACAGGCAAGAGCCATTGAAGCCACGCTGGACGGTATTACCCCGTTCAATGCCGGAAAGAAGAAAGAGGAAGCCCTCTCCCTGTTGAAAAAGTGGTTTCCGCAGATGGAGAACTTCTCCGGGCAGCTCAAAAAATACAAGGTCACGATAAACGACCTTTTGGCGGAAAATGAACAGTTGGAAGCCAGAGCCAAAGCCAGCGAAAAAGGCAAGATGAAAGATACGATGGAACGGGCAAAGCTGAAAAGCGAACTGGACGATTTACAGCGGCTGGTTGACCGTATCCCGCCGGATATACTGGCGGAACTGAAACGGCAGCAGCGGCACACAAGGGAACGGTGATTGATGACAGAAAACATTTCACGCCGCAGCATGGCGGCACTGCACTTTGAAAATTAAATATGGAGGTACTATGGAGCATATCAGATACAAGAAAGAAACCGAAGTCGTGACTTTTCAGGGAAAGGAAATCACGCTGGAAAATCTCTCCCCGGTGTTCACGCCGGAGCAGGAAGCGGCAAAACGCCGGGAGCTGGAACAGCAGCTTTATGAGGTGTTCCGCAAGTATGCCGACAAACGGCAGAGTGAGGAAGCCGGGGCATAAGGTTTTCCGAAGCTATCGTTGATTTGCGGGGCTGCTGGCGGTATAATAAGACTGTCAGCAGCTCCGTTTCTTTTTTAAGAAAAGGAGCGACAATATGAACAATCGAATAGACGCAATCTATGCAAGACAATCGGTAGACAAAAAGGACAGCATTTCCATTGAAAGCCAGATTGAGTTTTGCAAATACGAATTGAAAGGCGGGAACTGCAAAGAGTACAAGGACAAAGGGTATTCCGGGAAAAATACGGAGCGTCCACAATTCCAACAGCTTATGCGGGATATTGAAAGCGGCCTTGTGCGGAAAGTGGTGGTTTACAAGCTTGACCGCATCAGCCGTTCCATTCTCGACTTTGCGAAGATGATGGACTTCTTCCAAAAGTACGAAGTGGAGTTTGTGTCCTCTACGGAGAAGTTTGACACCTCCACCCCGATGGGGCGGGCGATGCTGAATATCTGTATCGTGTTCGCCCAGCTTGAACGGGAAACGATACAGAAGCGGGTGCAGGACGCATGGTACTCCCGCTGTCAGCGGGGCTTCAAAATGGGCGGCAAAACGCCCTACGGTTTTCGGACAGAGCCTTATGTGATGGACGGGGTGCGCACAAAGAAGCTGGTAATAGAGCCAACCGAAGCGGCCTTTGTCCGGCAGATGTATGAGATGTACGCTGACCCGCAGGTATCGCTGCATGACATTACAAAGAAGCTGACGGCGGACGGTATGCGTACTTATCATGGCAGGCCGCTGTCAAGGGCTACTTTGAGCGTTATTCTCCGAAACCCGATTTATGTCATGGCTGACCTCGACATATACGAGTTTTACAAAAGCCAGGGGACGGATATTTACAATGACGCCGCCGACTTTGCCGGGACAAACGGCTGCTATTACTATCAGGGCAAGGGGAATACAGAGGATAAGCACAAGCACCTGCAAGGACAGACGCTGGTACTGGCTCCACATGAGGGGTTTATCCCATCGGAGCTGTGGCTGAAATGCCGGAAGAAGCTGCTTGCCAGCCACACTTACCAGCCCGCAAGGAAAGCCCGGAACACATGGATGGCGGGAAAAATCAAATGCGGGAAATGCGGCTATGCGCTCATGTCGGCGCACTCCAACGGTATTCTTTACCTGCGCTGCACCGTCCATGCGGACAGCAAGGCGTGTCCTGGCTGCGGGTGCGTGAAGCTGCACGAACTGGAAGCGGTAGTCTATGGGGCGATGGTTAAAAAGCTGAAAGATTTTAAGACGCTGACAGGTCGGAACAAGGCTGCAAAAATCTCCCCGAAACTGACTGCAAAGCGGCTGGAACTGGCACAGGTAGAAAGCGAGATTGAAAAGCTGCTTGACACGCTGACGGGCGCAAGCCCTGTTTTGCTCTCCTATGCCAACAGCAAAATTGAGGAACTGGACGCAAGGCGGCAGTCCATTGCCAATGAGATTGCAAAACTCTCTGCGGACGCTGTGCCGATGGAGAAGATGGAAAGCATTTCCGGATATCTGGATGACTGGGAGAATGTCAGCTTTGAGGACAAGAGGCAGGTGGTGGATGCACTGATAACGGTCATCCGGGCAACAAATGAAAAGGTAGAAATTGAATGGAAAATCTGACAGGTTAATCCCCACCGTACCTATTCTTTTTGTGCTCTTGTCTATAATAGTGAAATGATTTTCCCACAGAAAGGCGTCCGCTTCATCGCTATCAACGACGGAGTGGACAGTGCACAGGGCGACAATGATTTTGCCCCTCTGCGGAATATTTTTAACGAATGGCTGGTGAGAGATACGAGTAAGAAAATACGGGCGGTAAAACGCTCAAAAGGCATGAGCGGCAAGCCGATCACGAGCAAGCCCGTGTATGGCTACCTCATGGACGAGGACGAAAATTTCATCATTGACGAGGAAGCCGCACCCGTAGTCAGGCAGATATACAATCTCTGCCTTGCCGGGAACGGTCCGACCAAGATAGCCCGTATGCTCACGGAGCAGCAAATCCCCACGCCGGGGACGCTGGAATACCGCAGGACGGGACACACCCACCGTTACCACCCCGGCTATGAGTGCAAGTGGGCGACCAATACCGTTGTGCATATCCTTGAAAACCGGGAATACACGGGCTGCCTGGTAAACTTCAAGACGGAAAAACTCTCTTACAAAGTCAAGCACAGCGTAGAAAACCCGGAGGAAAAGCAAGCGATATTCGAGAACCACCACGAGCCTATCATAGACACCCAAACATGGGAACGGGTGCAGGAGCTTCGCAAGCAGCGCAAACGCCCCAACCGCTATGATGAAGTGGGCTTGTTCTCCGGCATACTGTTCTGTGCGGACTGCGGCAGCGTGATGTATCAGCAGCGATACCAGACGGACAAGCGCAAGCAGGACTGTTATATCTGCGGCAACTACAAGAAACGCACCCATGACTGTACGGCGCACTTTATCCGCACCGACCTCTTGACCGCTGGTGTACTCTCCAATCTGCGGAAAGTGACCAGCTATGCGGCAAAGCATGAAGCCCGGTTTATGAAGCTCTTGATTGAGCAGAACGAGGACGGGGGCAAGCGCAGGAACGCCGCCAAGAAAAAGGAACTGGAAGCCGCCGAGAAACGCATAGCCGAGTTATCCGCTATCTTCAAGCGGCTGTATGAGGACAGCGTGACCGGGCGCATATCAGACGAGCGTTTCACAGAGCTGTCGGCAGACTATGAAGCAGAGCAACGGGAGCTGAAAGAAAGAGCCGCTGCTATTCAAGCGGAGCTTTCCAAAGCACAGGAAGCCACCGTGAACGCAGAAAAGTTTATGAATGTTGTCCGGCGGCATACCAGCTTTGAAGAACTTACCCCTACTCTGCTGCGGGAGTTTGTAGAGAAAATCGTTGTGCATGAGTGCAGCTATGACGAGAACAAGACCCGCAGACAGGACATTGAGATTTATTATTCTTTTGTTGGCAAGGTGGACTTGCCCGAATAACCGCCCGACCTATCCGACACAATGCGCAAGTGCCGGATAGGAACGGCAAAATTTTTTACACTTCTATTACTTCTTTATCGCACATCAGTAAATTTTGCTGGCTTATAATCAGACAAAAAGCGTTTTTCCGCATAGACCAAAGCATCATTAACATAGCCGTAAAATTCTTTATTGGCAAGCATACTGCTAAATTTTTCACTTAAGCAAATGCTGTCTGCATTCGCATTCACCAACGGCATATTACCATATTTTTGGGCATCCGCAGTTTTAAAAAATTGCATACTCAATACATTCACTACGCTGGCAACAGTTGCTGCCGAGGTTGCGAGCTGATACTTATCCTGCATATATTGAATAAACGCAGGCACATCAATTTGCGTATGCTGCATTAAATAGCGCAGCAGCACAACCTCCTCCAAGCGTCTGCCATTAGCAAGCTCCAAGCAGATAAACTCCAACAGCTTGCACTGAGAGGCATTTAACGTGCTTTAGTAAGGATCTGCATACTGTCTGAAGTTGTAATAGGATTTCTTCTTTTGGATAAACAGATATGGATCCTTGTCACCCAAAGCCAGAAAATCAAGCATCATCGGTGCATGACCTAGCTTAGATTTAACTAACTGATAAGATTCCTTTAGCTGACGCAGCTCCAGAAAATTATTTTTATTTAAGGATTCAAAAATGCGCTCACGAACTACATCGGTAAAATAAACTGTCGATGCACCCGGTAAAAAGTTATTATGCACAATGCGACGCAGCTTTTCCTTCCTGCCGCTGCGGTCACCATACAACGCTATCGGCAACATGTAATTATTTTCATAGTTACCGATAAAATCAATAACCTCCAGATAGCGCTTTGCCTTGCTCTTACGCAGACCACGGCCAAGCTGCTGCACAAAGACAATGGCAGACTGCGTAGGACGCAGCATGATAATCTGATTTACAGAAGGAATATCTACGCCTTCATTCAAAACATCAACAGAGAAAAGATAATCGAGCTTATCTACGCCCTCCTCGTCGCTTTCAAGACGCTTGATAAGCATTGCACGCTCTTCCTCACTGGTAGCACCAGCCAAAAAGGCTGCTTTTTTGCCATGCTTATTAAACGCCTCTGACAAGGCTTTCGCTTCTTCTATCCTGCTGCAAAAGACTATACCCTTGACGCGCCCTTGGTCACAGCCATAAAAATCTGCATAATACAGGATATTTTTGACACGCTCTTCACTGGTCAGGCGTACAAAATCAGCATTATCATCTAAAAGCTCGCCATCTACAACAATTTCACTTACGCCATGATAATGAAACGGCACCAGCATATTTTCAGCCAAGGCCTGATGCAAACGGATTTCGTAAGCAATATTATGGTCAAAGGTTTTAAAAATATCGCAGTCATCAGAACGCTCCGGCGTTGCCGTCATACCCAGTAAAAACTTAGGCTTAAAATAGCTCAGCACCTTTTGGTAGCTCTTGGCTCCTGCATGATGCGCTTCGTCGATAATAATATAATCAAACGCATCCGGCGCAAAGGCATGCAGGTTTTCATCCTTCACCAAGGTCTGCACTGTAGCAAACACATAATCTCTGTCTATTTCTCTGTGACCGCTGGTAAACAAGCCTGTCGTAATATGCTCATCAATAATCTGCTCAAAGCTTTCCTTAGATTTACGCGCAATCAGGCCACGATGCACAATAAACAGGCAGTGTTTAGGCTGCGCTGCCCTAACATCAAAGGCCGAAAGATACGTTTTACCGGTACCAGTAGCAGAAATCAGCAAAGCACGATTTTTGCCCTCTGCCCTAAGCTCTGCAATATTTTGTAAGGCTGCTGTCTGCATTTTATTAGGATTGATTTTATTCAGCTTATGTATTTTTGTATAAACACGCTGTCGTTGGTTGCGCGCTTCGCCGTAAATGCGCTCATAGGCTGCAATCCATTCCTCGGTAACAGTCGTAGCATCATCCCACGCCTGATTAAGCTCCTCCTGCATCTGCCTGATTAAAGCGCCATCCTTCATGGAAGAAAGCTGCACATTCCACTCACGGTTAACCGTCAACGCACTTTGCGTCAAATTACTGCTGCCAACAATCATGGTATAATTTTCATCCTTATCAGAGGTTGCATGTGTATGGAACAGGTAACCCTTAGCATGAAAATTATAATCAGAGGTGATTATCTCCAATTCAAGATTAGGAAACTGCAGTAATCTGCGCAATGCACGCGGTTCCGTAAAGTTTTGGTATTGCGAAGCCAAAATCTTTCCCTTGATGTGCTTATTTTCCAATTCCTTAAGCGTATCAATTAAGCAGGCAATACCGCTGTTGGTTACAAACGCCACAGAAAAGAAAAATTCATCACAATGCTCCAGCTCAAAGAGCAGGTTTTCCAATACCTTTACCTGCTCCTGCTGGTTATTGGTTAATATCTTCGGCAAAAAGCGCTCGTCAGTTTCAATATTAAAATCAATAAAGCCCGCCTCAAGATACAAGGCAAGTTCACTGCTGTTCACGATTATTCAATCTCCTCTTGCTGCAGACGCTCTACAATCGGCATATCTGCTGCCGCCCAATCCAGGCTGTTTAAATTTGCTGGAGCCAGCCATTTTGCGGCCACATGCTCCTTCATAACGAACTTGGGCTGTGCCAGCTTGCACACATACGCATGCATAGTAATCGCAAAGTCCGGATAGGTGTGCTCTACCGTCATCAGATACGCATCCTCGGGAATGCTGATATCCATATCCATTTCTTCACGCAGCTCGCGTTCCAGCGCAGTATGACGCTCTTCGCCGGCCTCTACCTTACCGCCGGGAAATTCAAATTTATAGCTTACATAATCAAATTTGCCTTTATTACGCTGCATGCACAAAATCTTGCCGTCATGCTCAATTACTGCTGCCACTACCTCATAATGCTTCATCATTACAACCTCCGTGCGTTTTATTTATTGCTAATCGTTATCCAAATATATTGATCTTAGTATTTCCTTAACATCCTCAGGCTTTGTACCACGAATTTTTAGATTTTTTAATTCCAACTCGCTAACATCAAAATCCTTTAAAAAGACTTCCATATCCCTATGTACTTCTAAAGGAAGCATACATTTCTGAAGGACCAATTCTGAGGCAATACGTATAATATCATTTCTATGCTTTTTTATGTCTGATGAATCAATATTTTGTTTTTCACGAAGGTCTAGCCAGGCTTTTGCTTTGAACGGAATTATCCACTCTGGCTTTAACACAGAAATCCCCATAATAACTTCTCTGCCTTCCATAAGAAGCTGATAATATGCATCATTTAAAAGTATAGCAGAAAGACTGGAAACTGAATCGTCTATATGAATAGGAGTCATTCCATTTTCTTCTTTTAATATGTAATTAGTCCTTGAAAAAAGTTCTATCATCTTTGGAAAATTAGAGTCTTCCGGTTTGTCAAATCGATAAAACTGAGGCTCACCATTACTTTTAGCTCTGATTCTATATTTTCCATCTTTGATAAACTGCCAAAAACGTTCCCCAAATTCCTTTGTCTGTGCTTCTACAATAAGAACTATATCTAAATCCTTGGTCGTACGTCCAAAATTTATATCCTGCTCCTCAAAGGAAACGCTACATGCTGCACCTCCTATCAGAACATATTGATCCGCATATTCACGAAAATAATCCAGAAAAACATCTATTCCTTTTACCATACAAGTTCCTCCAGCATTTCATTTACACATAATTCCACACGAGGATCCTCAAGCTCATCTTTAGTAAGCATCATTACCAAAGAAAGAGGATCTACCGCTGTATTTTCCCCAAAAGGAAGAGTATAACCTACTTCCTGTACAATACAGGCCGCCTCTTCGTTACAAGGAACTTTACGGATTTCTTTTAGCCCCAAAGTTCCAATTTGATCTTTTCTAACAGCATAGGTGACACAAGCATCTTCTCCTAACAATGAATATTCCGCAAGTGCAGAAATTCCGCTAAGTATCATATCAGCATCTGGCTTTTTTTCCAATCTGAAGATACGAATAATAGGATTTCGTAAAAAAGGAAGCATAGTATCCCACATTTCTTTTTTATTCTTCATTGCATAAAAACGCCTTGATCTTCCTTGTTTTTTCAAAAATGGCATACCAAGCCCTTCTATTTCATCATAGCATCTGGTAATAGACATTCTAGAAACCGCTAACATCTCAGAAGCCCGTACAGCCGATACATTCTGCCAGCCTTCGTACAACGCCTTTATTAAAAGCTTCTGTGTTAGAAAGGATATAACAGTACAAATAGGGAGCGTTTTCCTAAAATTTTTCTGTAATAGTATACCTATAAATGGCAAATATACCTGATGCTTTTCCCAAACAAAAGGAATTCCTTCTTCTACCATTTTGGAAGCCGCATACCAATTTACCTTTTTCAGATAAAAAGCACATAAATACCCTGTATATCTTTCTAACTGTATTCGCATTTTTCGTAATTCTGTCAGGTTCATTTCTTCAACTGGTGCTGCAAGAAGGAATTTCTGTTGTCCAATTTTAACGATATTCAATGCAAAAGCATTCCTGCATCCTAGTGGTATATTCTTTGTATTAATATACTTATATACGTCAATGCTTTGATGCATTACCTGCTCTAGATATTCTTTCACTTTTCCACCTCCTTGTCTATAATTTGAATTGTAACCCATTTTACGTTACAAGTCAAATTTATTCACCATTTCTACCGCTCCGTCATAACATCAAAGCTCTTGCCGTCCGTTGTCACCGTCAGCGTACCGTGATCATGCGTCGTCAGCACCTTCGCGCCAAGATGCGTTAAGCTGCCCACAACATTCTTGTTCGGATGCTTGTAAATTGAAAAATCACCGCAGCTGATAAGCGCATACTTAGGCTTTACCTTGCTGACAAACGGCCAATAGGACGATGTCTTGCTGCCGTGATGCCCCACCTTCAGCACGTCCGCCTGCAGCGCAGTGCCGTACCTTTGCTGCAGCGCATCCTCCACCGGCGCCTCCGCATCACCCGTCAGCAGCATCTTAAAGCTACCGTAATGCAGCATCAGCACCAGGCTGGTGTTATTCATATTCTTCAGGTCCTTTTTGCTGAGGAAGTCTCCCGGCGCCAGCACCTCAATATAATAATTTTTATCAATCTTAATCGTATCCCCGGCCTTCAGCGCCTGTCCGTTATACCTGCCAGCGCGCAAATCACTGTTCAGCGCCACGGACGCTTTGTAGCCGTTGTTTACATACCCGCTGTCATAAATATTGCTGACGCCGTATTTACCGCGCACGTACATGATATTGCCCATATGGTCACGGTGATGGTGTGTCACAAAAACAGTCTTAATCCTGCTGACGCCGGCCTTATCCAGCGCCTTAATCAGCGCCTGCCTGCCGCCGCTGTCGCCCACCTTATCCTTAACGTCGTTGCCCACATCAATCATGATATTACGCTTGCCGTCCTGCAGCAAAATCGCATCCGCCTGCCCCACATCCAGCACGCTGATGCGCAGTCTGCCCTGAGCTGTGCCTGTGTCCTGCTTTTGCTGCATGCTCTGCGGCAGGTTATTTTTTACCGCCGCACGCACGCTTTCGGCGTTTGGCTGATAAAGACCGCTGTACGCTGCCAGTGCCACGATAAAGGCTATAATAATCTGAAAAACAAACTTTAATTTACGCATGCGTATCTTACTTCCCTTTTCTTTTATAAATCAGCAGCTTCGTTTGCTGATATATTTATTATATCACGCCAATAAAAAAGCGTACATACTTGCAAGTCGTATGTACGCTTCTTTCTTAATCTGTCAGTTTAAAGTGTATAAATTTTTTTCTTTAACCTCCGGCACGAACGCTCAACCGCAACAAGCAATGCTCCTGCGAATGCCACGCAGTCCAGGTTCTGCGGCAGGCTTTTATTTGCGCAGCCATTTGTTCTGCTGCACCTTTTTGTTTAATGCATCCAAGGCCTTGGTATATACATTAAGCATTTCCTTTTTGCCCTTTGTTTGCTGCACTGCTGTTTCACCGCCCATATCAAGGCACACTTTGCCGTCTTTATCAATTATATAATGTGCCGCTACAGTATATTCCGTACCATTGTTGTTAAAAAGATATAAATACATGGCACTTACAGCATTCTGCAGCGATTCATCCTCGCGCAGTGACTTTAAAAATTCAGCGTCTGTGAACTGCTCCTCCGCAAACACAGCTAGATACAGCTGCCCGCTTTTGCTCAGGCTCTGCACCGAATCAACATTCACATAAAGTGTACCGACATCGGTTTCGCCTGCCTTCTGCAGGTTCTGGCAGTTGCCTACGGCAGCAATACTCAATAATATCAGCATTATCAAAAGCTTAATGTAACGCATTTTTGCACCTCGCATAATCAACAGTTTTATTATATCCATTATATAACAAAAAGAGGGCAAAGTCACCCTTGCCCTCTTGATGATTAGTGGATTTTAAATTAATTCTTTAAAATTAATTATTTACCGGTGCGAGCAGCCAGCATTTCTGCATGTCTCTTTTGTTGAGCAGCTACGCGAGCGTCTTTTGCAGCTTTTTTAGCAGCTTCTGCTTTAGCCAATTTTGCTTTTGCAGCTTTTTCAACTTCAGCTTGACGCAGTTCTTCCGGGGATTTACGGCCGAATTTCCAGGTTGCACCAACGCCGCCCATGAATTCGTCACCAGCGGTGGATACGCTGAAGCTCAGCATGAAGTCGCGGTTAGGATAGTGGAATGCACCCAGAGCCAGACCGGTCTTGTCGCGGTATTGGCCAACGCCTACAGCGATTTCGGTCGGAGCTTCCGGATCGTAACCCATGGTGTGCAGGTTAGCGATAGCAGCAGCCATAGCGCCAACTTTTTCTACGTTAGCATCCAGTTTGTCGATTCTGCTGTCCAGACGGGAAACTTCAGCTTTGCGGTCAGCAATTTCGGTATCGATTTTGTCGTTCAGAATCTTGTCGTTTTCATAACGAGCTTTACCTTCTGCATTGATTTTGGTGTTCAGAATCTTGTCTGCAGTGTCACGGTCTGCAGTTTCTTTTTCGATTTTTTTGTTCAGAAGTTCGTCGCCTGCTACACGAGCTTGACCTTCTGCATCAATTTTGGTGTTCAGTTTGAATTCACCGAATTCGCGATCTTTGGTTTCTTTCTCGATTTTTTTGTTCAGCAGTTCGTCGCCTGCTACACGAGCTTGACCTTCTGCATCGATTTTGGTATTCAGTTTGAATTCACCAAATTTACGATCGTTGGTTTCTTTGTCGATTTTAGCATCTAATTTTTTGTCGTTGTTTTCGCGCTCTTGTTTTTCCAGGTTAACTTTGTTGTCAACCATTGCTACAGCACTTTCGCGGTTTTTCTTCTCAACTAAAATGTCAGTTGCTAATTTTTTGTCAGCGTTTTCGCGCTCTTGTTTTTCCAGGTTAACTTTGTTGTCAACCATTGCAACAGCACTTTCGCGGTTTTTCTTCTCAACTAAAATGTCAGTTGCTAATTTTTTGTCGTTGTTTTCGCGCTCTTGTTTTTCCAGGTTAACTTTGTTGTCAACCATTGCAACAGCACCTTCGCGGTTTTTCTTCTCAACTAAAATGTCAGTTGCATTTTTGTCGATTTTTTGCTCTAATTTTTTGTCAGCTGCTTCGCGCTGTTCTTGTTCCAGTTTAGCTTTGAAGCCAACCATTGCAATATCGCCTTTACGTGCTGCTGCTTCTTTATCAATAGCAACTTTGTTATCAGAGATAGCGTTTGCATTTGTTTGGATGTTTGTTTTATTGGTAGCAATATCTTTTGCGTTTGCTTCGATTTTTTTGTTCAACAAATTGTCGCCTGCTACACGTGCTTGTGCTTCAGCCTTAATTTGCATATCTACAACAGGATCATAAGCTTGTGCATTATTAGCAACAAAACCAACGCCACCCAATACTAAGCTAAGTGCTACAGCTTTTGCCAACATTTTTTTCATTGATAAGCCCTTATTTTCTCTTAAATTTTAATAAAATTCGCCGAACCAGCCAAGGCTACCGATTTCAACGTTTATTACAGATATTATACCACTTTCATTATCAATAATGCAGGGCAATGTACTGAAAATTTTATGTATACACATAGGTCTTTAGCCTGAGAGTTTAAATTTTTTCTTTTGGCTTTTATCCGGTTTATTCCCCCCCCCTTTACTATTTTTCGCCTCATAATACAAATCAAGACACTTTATTGTAATTAAAATTCCACAAGTTTGACGTAAAAGCAAACTCAGTTTTTACACACATTGCTCTCTTTTTTCTCTCCTATAATTGGTAATTTCTTCTGCTTGCTTCATTATTTTTCACGCCGATAAAAAAGCGTACATACTCACACTACGTATGTACGCTTCTTTCTTAATCTGTCAGTTTAACACTTGCAAATTTATTATTTTTTCGGAGTAATCGCCAACACACGCGCCGGCAGGCCGGTCGCTCCTTCAATACGCGGCCAGGCAGCAACAAGCAATGCTCCCGCAGGTGCCACGCGGTCCAGGTTCTGCAGCACTTCAATCTGCAGCTTGCCCTTGCCCAATACATAGCGCTCGCACGCCAAATCGCCTGCTTTGGCAGCCTCTGCCGAAGCATCGGTATCCAGTGTTTCGTGACCGTTGGCTGCAGCATTGCGCTCTTCATAAATATATTGCAGCGCCGACAAGGACCAGCCGGGGAAGTTTTCGCTGCCGTCGTCAGCAATACCGCTCAGCTTATCCATATCCGGCCAATTTTTATACCAGTCAGTGCGCAGTGCCACAAAGGCGCCGTCGGGAATCGGTCCGTATTCCGCTTCATAAGCCTTGATATCCTCCACCGTTACGGCGTAATGCACATCCTCTGCAACTTTGGCAGTGATATCAATCACGCACAGGGGAAACAGCATCTGCTGCGCGCCAAACTCTTCGGACAAGGGCATGCCTTTAACAAAGTGACCGGGAAAGTCAATATGCGTGCCGTATTGTCCGGGAAACTTGAAGGTCTGAATCAAACATTCCAGCATCGGGTTGCCCCAACCGAAAACTGTCTTGCTAACCTCTACGGAGCCTGCGGGAATACCGCTCCACACCGGGCTGTCATTGTTCATAGAGTGAGAAAGCTCCACCCATTCATAAGCATCTGATTTCATTTCCTCTAACATATTCCATAATTTGTACATAAGAAAACCCCCTCAATAAAAAATATTGGTCCTCACTATTATCATAGTACATCGATAGGAATTTGTAAAGCAGATATTTGCATAACAGAATCTTTGTAGCAATACAAAAGACCCGTCACCGTTAAAATGCGGCAGCGAGTCCTTTTATACATAATAATTATATCTTAATTAATCTCTCAGCTTAGCCTTATATGCTTCGGCAACCTCAGCGATAACCTTCTTCATAGAAGCATCAACCTCAGCGTCGGTCAGAGTGCGGTCTGCAGCCTGATAGGTCAGGTTGAAGGCCATGGATTTGCAGCCTGCCGCAACCTGCTTGCCGGTGTAGATATCAAATACACGCACACCCTGCAGCAGCTCGCCTGCATGCTCACGGATAACCTGCTCCAGCTCGGCGTTGGTTACTTCTGCCGGAACAACAACGGCAATATCACGGCTCATGCTCGGGAACTTGGGCAGATGCTTGTATTGCGGTACAGCGGTTGCACTTGCTACCAAAGGCTCTACTGCCATTTCCAGCACATAGGTAACCTGATCCAGCTCAAAGTTTTCCTGAACTACCGGGTGCACCTCGCCAAAGGAGCCGATAACCTCGCCATTGACAACGATGTCACAGCTCTTGCCCGGATGCAGGTACGGCTGTTGGCTGCGAGTCATGGTGTAATCACTCACCTGCATTGCTTCCAGCAGTCCTTCAACGATACCCTTCATATCATAGAAGTCAACGTTGCCTTTATCATCGCACCAGTTGAGTGCCTTGCGGCTGCCGCTCAATACTGCGGTCAGCAGCTGACGCTCTTCGGGATCCTCGGTCAGCGGCAATGCCTTCGGCAGGAAGATACGGCCGATTTCAAACAAGGCAACACTGCTGTTGTGGTTGCGCAGGTTGAAGGAGGCAGTCTGCAGTGCGCTCGGAATCATGGTGGTACGCATTACGGAGAAAGCGTCGGTAATCGGGTTCAGCAGCTCGATGCAGTTACGGCGTGCATCATCTGCCGGCAGCAGCATTTTATCATAAGCGTTAGCCTTGATGAAGCTGTAGGTCATCATTTCGCTCAGGCCTGCGCCTACCATGTAATCCTGTACATCGTCCTTAACATCGTCCAGCACAGATTGGCTACCTTGGGTGATGGTCAGCTCCGGCTGATGGCTTTCGATGAAATCATAGCCATGCATACGCGCAATTTCTTCGCTGATATCGGCATCGCAGTCAATATCACGGCGCCAGGTGGGAGCGGTAATCAGCAGCTCGCCATCCTTTGCTTCTACGCCGAAGCCCAATTTAGTAAGGATAGCAACCATTTCGTCCTCAGCAATGTTTACGCCGATGCGGCCGTTAATCTTTGCTGCGGTAGTGGTGATTACTGCCGGCTTCAGCTCTTCGGGATAAGCCTCTACAATACCGCTGAAGGTTTCGCAGGCACCCATTTCTTCCAGCAGATGAGCAGCACGGTTCAGTGCGTCATGGTCGCGGATGGTGTCCACACCGCGCTCAAAACGGCCGCTGGCTTCGCTGCGCAGGCCCAGCGCACGGGAGGTGCGGCGGATAGACGGACCGTGGAAGGAAGCAGCCTCCAGAATAACGTTCTTGGTTTCGTCGGTAACCTCGGTCAAGAGGCCGCCCATAACACCGCCCAGACCGGCAGCCTTTTCGGCATCACCGATGGTAATCATAGCAGAGGTCAGCTCGCGCTCCTTGCCGTCGAGGGTAACGAGCTTTTCGCCCTCTTGAGCACGGCGCACAATCAGAGTATGGCCTGCAACCTTATCGGCATCATAAGCATGCATCGGCTGGCCCAGCTCCAGCATAACATAGTTGGTAACGTCAACTACGTTACTGATGGGGCGCACGCCGCAGGCACGCAGACGGCGCTGCATCCATTCTGGAGAAGGCATGATTTTGATGTCCTTCAGTACACGGGTAGCAAAGCGGGAGCACAGCTCGGGTGCGTCAATTTTTACGTTTACATAATCGCTCGCCTTACCAGCGGCAGCTTCCTTAACGTCCATAGCGGGCATTTTCAGCGGGCAGCCGGTAATAGCGCTGATTTCACGCGCCAGACCGATAATGCTGAAGCAGTCGGCACGGTTGCTGGTCAGGTCGATATCGATAACAGTATCATCCAAGCCTAAAACGGTTTTGATGTCTACGCCAATCGGAGTGTTTTCCGGCAGAATGAAGATGCCGTTTCTTTGCTCCGGCAGCAGCAGCTTGGATTCAATACCCAGCTCATCGGCACTGCACAGCATGCCGAAGGAATCAAGACCGCGCATTTTGGCCTTTTTCAGCTTCAGGCCTTGCGGGTTGCGTTCGCTCGGAGGCAGTACGCTGCCAACTACGGCAACAGGCACAATGTCATATTGATGTACGTTTTGCGCGCCGGTAAGGATCTGCACCGGTTCGCCGCCTTGGCCGTAATCCAGCATGCAAACCCACAGGTGGTCGCTGTCGGGATGACGGTGAATTTCCATAACCTTACCGGTGATTACACCCTCCAAGCCCTTGCCCAGTTGGGTAACGGTGTCAACCTCCAGGCCGACACGGGTAATTTTATCGCACAGCTCCGCAACGGAGATGTTAATATCTACATATTGTTTTAACCATTCTAAAGATGCAAGCATGATTGATCCTCCTTATTTGAACTGACTGATGAAGCGTTGGTCGTTTTCGAAGAACAGGCGCAAATCGTCAATGCCATATTTCAGCATAGCGATACGTTCAACGCCCAGACCAAAGGCAAAACCGGTCATTTTCTCAGGATCATAACCGCTCATGCGCAATACGTTGGGATGTACAACACCGGCGCCGAGGATTTCCAGCCAGCCGCTGTCCTTGCAGACATGGCAGCCGCCGCCCTTAGCATGGCAAATCGGGCAGGATACGTCAACCTCAACGGAAGGCTCGGTGAAGGGGAAGTAGGAAGGACGCAGGCGCACCTTTACATCCTCGCCAAACATTTGCTTACAGAACAGCTCCAGAGTGCCCTTCAAATCTGCCAGGCTGATGTTTTTATCTACAACAAGGCCTTCTACCTGATGGAACATCGGGGAGTGAGTGGCGTCGTAATCGCAACGGTAAACGGTACCGGGGCAAATCATGCGAATCGGAGTGTTAGGCTCCTTGCTTTCCAGGGTACGTGCCTGCACGCCGGAGGTTTGGGTGCGCAGCAGATAGTTTTCGGTGATATAGAAGGAATCCTGCATATCCAGTGCCGGATGATCAGGCGGCAGGTTCAGTGCGGTGAAGTTGTGGTATACATCCTCGATTTCCGGACCGTCGCAAACGTCAAAGCCCATGCGCATGAAGATTTTCTTAATCTCACGCATGGTCAGTGTTACGGGATGCAGGTGACCTGTTTTCGGCTTGCGGCCCGGCAGAGTAATATCAACCTGCTCGTTAGCGAGCTTGTCAGCCAGTGCTTTTTTCTCCAGCACTGCAGTTGCTTCGTTGATTTTGCCTTCCAGCTCAGCCTTGATTTCGTTAACAATCTGGCCGATTTTCGGACGCTCTTCGGCAGGCAGCTTGCCCATGCCGCGCAGGATTTCGGTCATCGGGCCTTTTTTGCCCAGATATTTGACGCGCAGGTCCTTAAGCGCATCAAGAGAAGTTACGGCAGCAAGCTCTTCTAAAGCCTGTGCTTTTAATGCTTCTAATTTTTCTTTCATTGATTTCATCCTTTCTTCATTGGACGGCTTAGAAAGTATCAGATACAAAGAAACGCGACGCAGGCGTACCAGAGGTACGTGACGCAAAGACCCGATTTATCATGAGCTAATGCGAATTGGATAAATCGTTGGTCGTGCTAATACCTTTGGTGCAAGAAGCTGTTTCTGCAGTAGATGATGCTTTATCAGCTGTCAGCCAAAAATAAGAAAACGCCCCTGCAAAACTGATAAGTTTACAGGGGCGAAAAACTTCGCGGTACCACCCAAATTTGTTCCTTCATTTGCAAGCTTTAACGCAGCCTTACGCCCACCCTACGCAGCCATGCGGCCTTCAGACAGGACACTCCCAAGGGAACTTCGGCATAATTTTGTGTACGAAGCTTACAGCCGGTGACTTCGCTCTCTTAAACACAGCCTTAAGCCTACTTGCTTGTTCATCGTGTTATCAGGGGTCGATTCAATTTGATGTTTATTATAGCACTTTTTGAGCAAAAGATAAAGAGGGGAAAAATGATTTATTATTTTCTTCTTTCATCCAGCCTGTTTGCTTTTCGTCCAAAATTGGTATATAATTGGACGAAAGTAACAAATATTGGAAGAAAGAAGGTGTGGATAAATGAGAAATTTTGACTATGCAAAATTGTCAACAATGCTTTGGGACACTGAAATTTTATCATACATAGCAAAAATTCATGAGTATAAAGGACGTCAGGCTTTATATCTGCGCCAAAAGCCTATGGAATTAGAACGGTTAGTTGAGGTAGCCAAAATTCAAAGCACGGAAGCATCCAACAGAATTGAAGGTATTATTACCACGAAAAGCCGTTTAAAACAGTTGTGTGAAGATAAGACCACACCTAAAAATCGTGATGAGAAGGAAATTTTAGGTTATAGGAATGCTTTAAATCTAATACACGAAAATTATCCTTATATACCTGTTAAGCCAAATTATATTTTACAATTACATAAAGAGTTATTAAAATTCACTAATCTTTCCTATGGTGGTATTTTTAAAAATACGGCTAATGAGATAGATATGCGTTTGCCTGATGGCACGATGCAAATAATTTTTAAGCCTCTTTTACCATATGAAACACCGCAAGCCATAGAAAATATTTGTGCGAGCTACGAAAATACCCTCAACAAAGAATTAGTTGATCCACTGCTGCTGATACCTTGCTTTATTTTGGATTTTCTTTGCATTCATCCGTTTAATGACGGTAACGGCCGAATGAGCAGATTATTAACTTTACTGTTATTATACCGCAGCGGTTATGTAGTCGGACAATATATAAGTATTGAAAAAGCTATTGCAGATACCAAAGAAGTATATTACGAAAGCTTGGCTGCTTCTGACGAAAATTGGCACACAGAAAAAAATAATCCCCGGCCGTTCATAAAATACATGCTTGGCATCATTTTAGCATGTTATCGTGAATTCGAAGAACGTATTACCATTTCAGAACAGGCAGGAGCTAAAAGCACTGCCTATGATATTGTCAGATACTACGTTACACAAAAACTGGGACGTTTTACCAAGAATGATGTTTTAAATTCTTGTCCAAACATCAGCTCTTCTTCGGCAGCTGCAGCTCTCAAGAAATTAACAGAAGAAGGCGTGATAAGCAGATACGGATCTGGTAAAAATACATTTTACGCAAGCAATACCTTACATTCGACTGAGCTGCAAACCCATCTAAGATAATCAGGCTAAATCATTTCTTTCATCCAACTCCTTCACCTTTCGTCCAAAATCGGTATATAATTGGACGAAAGCAACAAATATTAGATAAAACCGCCCCCTGAAATCAGCTTTTCAGAGGGCGGTTAATTTTTTCAATATAAATTATTTTACGCAGGAGCAGGCCACAAAATGCTGCGGCTCAACCTCGCGCAATACCGGATTGCCTTTATCGCAAACGCCGGCAACCGGGCAATCGCAGCGCTTCATAAAGCGACAGGCATCCGGCAGGTTGATAGGCGCGGTAATTTCGCCCTTGATAACCTGACGCTTAGGCTTATCCTTGCCCACGATAGGCAGAGGAATTGCCGAAAGCAGTGCCTTGGTATAAGGATGCAGCGGATTTTTGAACAGCAGATTAGCAGGTGCTTTTTCTACCATGGTGCCCATATACATAACCGCAATATCATCCGAGAAATATTTTACAACGGACAGGTCATGGGTAATGAAGATATAGGTCAGTCCCAAATCCTTTTGCAGCTGCTTGAGCAGGTTCAGAATCTGCGCCTGAATGGAAACGTCCAGCGCGGAAACAGGCTCGTCGCAAACAATGATTTTTGGGTTCATCGCCAAAGCGCGGGCAATGCCGATACGCTGGCGACGGCCGCCGTCCAGCTCATGCGGATATACATTGGCATAGCGCTCTGCCAAGCCAACGGTACGCATCAGCTCCAGAGTGCGTTCTTCAATCGCTTCCCTGCCTTTAATCAGCTTATGCTCGATAATAGGCTCGCTGATAAGCTGCATAACGGTTTCACGCGGGTCCAGAGAAGAGAACGGATCCTGGAATACCATCTGCATCTTTTGGCGCAGCGGGCGCATTTCCTTACGGCTCAGCTTGGTGATATCGTTGCCTTGGAAGATGATTTTGCCGCTGGTGGGCTCAATCAGCTTCAGAATGCAGCGTCCGGTGGTGGATTTACCGCAGCCGGATTCGCCTACGATACCCAGAGTTTTGCCTTCCTCCAGAGTAAAGCTTACACCGTCGACAGCATGCAGCTGACCTGCAGCGGTATTAAAATATTTGGACAGATTGTCAATAACTAACAGCGGAGCATTACTCATTTTTGGTTCCTCCTTAAAGCAAATCCGGGTCTGGAATAAGCGTGGCAGGCTACAAAATGAGTTTTGCTGCCATCTACGGAATGCAACTCAGGCACGGAGGCAGAGCATGCTTCGGTAGCATAGGGACAACGCGGAGCGAAGGTGCATCCAGGCGGCAAATCCGCCGGGTCGGGCATCAGGCCTTTGATAGGCTCCAGCATTTCGCCCTGCTCCTTCAGGTTAGGCAAGCTGTTGAACAGGCCCTCGGTGTAAGGATGGCGCATATTGTTGAATACATCGTCAACAGTACCCTTCTCTACAATACGGCCGGCATACATAACTGCCATATCGTCGCAGACCTCGGCAACGATACCCAGGCTGTGGGTAATCATCAGCATGGACATATCACGGTTGTTGATGAGGTCCTTCATCAGCTCCAATACCTGAGCCTGAATGGTTACATCCAGTGCGGTGGTCGGTTCATCGGCAATCAGCAGCTTGGGGCTGCAGGCCAGCGCGATAGCAATAACTACACGCTGCTTCATACCGCCGGAGAACTGATGCGGATAGTCGTTGGCTCTTGCCTCGGCAATACCAACAAGCTTCAGCATATCCTTAGCCTTTTCCAGAGATTGTTCCGGAGTAAGGTTCTGGTGCAGCTCCAGACTTTCGGCAATCTGCTCGCCTACGGTCATAACAGGGTTCAGAGCGGTCATCGGGTCCTGAAAAATCATTGCCACGTCGTTACCGCGCATTTCCTCCAGCTCACGCTCGCTCATTTCGAGTACGTTTTTGCCTTCAAGCTTAATCGTACCGCTTTTGATAACTCCCGGAGGATCCGGAACAAGGTTCATGATAGACAGTGCGGTAGTGGTTTTGCCTGCACCGGTTTCGCCTACCAGACCAAGGGTACGTTTTTTGCCGATTGCGATGTCAATGCCGTTGACTGCATGCACATCGCTGTCTTCTGTTTCATAATGGACCACAAGGTCCTTGATATCTAATACTAAATCCATAATGCAGCCCCCTTATTTCTTCAGCTTAGGATCCAGCGCATCGCGCAGGCCATCGCCCAACAGGTTCAAGGCTAATACGGTAAACATAATAGCTAAACCGGGAATAACACAAATGTAGCTGGCATCACGAATATGACCTCTGCCGCCGGAAAGCAGCGCGCCCCATTCGGGAGCAGGTGCCGGTACGCCGATACCCAAGAAGCTCAGGGAGGAAGCGGAAATAATGGTGGTACCGATCAGCAGAGTAGTTTGTACGATAATCGGAGACAGGCAGTTCGGCAGAATATGTCTGAGAATAATCTTCCAGGTGGGCAGACCCATCGCATAGGAGGATTCAACATATTCCAAATCGCGCACTGTCATAACGGAAGCACGCACGATACGCGCATAGTTGGTTGCGCAGGAAATTGCCAGAGCAATAATCAGGTTGATAGTGCTTGTGCCCAGCAGAGATACGATTACTACTGCCTTCAGAATGTTAGGAATGGAGTAGAAAATATCAATACCGCGCATGATGATATCATCGGCCTTGCCGCCGTAGAAGCCGGCAATAGAGCCTAAAATGGTACCAACAATCAGACCGAAGCCTACGGAACCGATACCGATAGCCATGGAATAGCGTGCGCCGTACATAACGCGGGCAAACAGGTCACGGCCGTATTCGTCGGTACCGAACCAGTGCTCCCCGCTGGGAGGCTGCAGCTTAATAGCCAGGTTCTGACCGATAACATCGGTTTCATAGTTGAACACCAAGGGACTTACCAGAGCGATGACGCACAGCAGTGCCAGAAAGGCCATGCCGATTACAGCGCCCTTATTTTTCAACAGACGATGCCAGGTTTCCTGGAACATGGTGCGTCTTTTAGTTCTTTTCTTTGCAGCCATCTTCCTCACCCCTTCTTGCTGTACTGTGCCTTGATACGCGGATCAAAGAATGCGTATACCAGATCGACAACCAGGTTAATCAGGCACATCAAAATAGAACACAGAATAATAGAACCTGTTACCATCGGAATATCACGTCTGGTAATAGATTCGTATACCAGACGGCCGATACCGGGCCAGCTGAATACGGTTTCAGCCAGTACGGAGCCGGTGATAACCAAGGACATTTGCAGACCGATAGCAGTGATAATAGGAATCAGTGCGTTTTTCAGACCATGCTTGTAGATTACACGATGCTCGCTGCAGCCTTTAGCACGCGCGGTGGTCATATAATCCTGACGCATAACGTCCAGCATGGAGGAACGGGTAATACGGGTAATCAAAGCTGCCAGACCGAAGCCAACGGTTACAGCAGGCAGAACCAGGCTCTTCCAGCCGAAGTTGCCGCCGGTCGGGAATAATCTCATATGCAGAGCAAAGATAATAATCAGCATCAGGCCCAGCCAGAAGTTAGGCATGGAGGTACCGAACAGAGCGAAAATCATGCCTGCGGTATCCTTCCAGGTGTTCTGGTGGATAGCGGTGTAGATGCCCAGAGGAATGGATACCAGAGTAGCGATAATAACAGCAGCGCCGCCCAGATACAGGGTGTTCGGCAGATATTGGAAGAAGGTATGGAATACGTCCTTGTTGGTTACATAGGATTTGCCCATATCACCTACAAGCATACCTCTCATGTAGTTAAAGTATTGCAGCAGGAAAGGCTGGTCCAGACCAAGATCATGGCGGATCTGCTCAATCATTTCCTTCGAAGCGCCGTCGCCGGCAATCATCATTGCGGGGTCGCCCTCAGTAAGACTCATTGCCCAGTAAATCAGAAAAGAGGTTACTAAAATTACCGGAATCAAACTGAGGAGTCTGTTGACAACATATTTAAGCATTCAACAAAGCTCCTTTCCGTAGAACTCAAATAAAAGGTGCTATGATAAAACAAGAGAGGACTACGCCTCCCTTGTTTTACGCCTTTGTAAATTTTTCAGCAAAATTATTTAGCGATATAAGCATGACGCCAATCGTGGTTGCCGCCGCCGTAGAAATATTGACCTTTCAGGTCTTTATTGTAGGCAACTACCAGGTTAGCAATGTACAGAGGAACCTGCGGGCATTCGTCAACCAGGTATTTTTGCAGCTCCACGCCGGCTTCCATACGTTTGTTCTGATCCTTCAGGGTTGCAACATCATCAATCAGCTTGTCAGCCTTCGGATCGGAGAAGTGATGATAGTTGGAGCCGGAACCGGTGTAGAACAGGTCGCGATATACAAAGTCAACCTTGGAGTCTTCGTTCCAGCGCCACAGGAACAGGCTTTGTTTGCCGTCCTTGCAGGCAGCCTTCAGAGCAGCTTGCTCCATCGGAACCAGATCTACGGTAATACCGATTTGTGCCAGGTTAGCTTGGATAACAGTTGCAATCTGCTCGTAGGGAGCGCCGGTTGCATAGGTCAGAGTGGTTTTGATAGGACCGGTTACGCCGGATTCCTTCATCAGCTGTTTAGCACGCTCCAGGTTGTAGTCATAGCCGGGCATTTCATCATAGAAGCCCCACAGGCCACGGTTCAGAATGGTTTTTTGCAGAGTGCCTTTGCCATTCAGAGCAGCGTCCAGAACGGATTTCTTGTCGATTGCGCAAGCTACAGCCTGACGCAGTTTTTGGTTATCCCACGGTTTCTTTTCAACATTGAATGCAAAGTAGAACAGACGGGTACCGGGTTGTTCGTAAACAGTGATATTCTTGTCATCCTTCAAGAATTTCAGATCGCTGATAGGCGGATTTACGCATACATCGATTTCGCCGGCCTGCAGAGCCATTACGCGAGCAGAAGCCTCAATCATCGGACGGAATTCGATGATATCGGATACGCCGGGAGCAAAGTTATCGGTTGCAGGCAGGTTGTTGCCCCAATAATCCTTAACCTTGGTCAGACGGCAGTATTCGCCTTGAACCCATTTGTCATATTTGTAAGGGCCGGTGCCGATAAGCCACGGCTCTTTTACGCCATCATCATAAGCCTTTTTGGATTGGATGGACAGAGGAACGGAGGACAGAGATTGAATGAACTCGTTGTTATAGGAGCTGATTTCGATTTCAATCTGATATTTGTCTTTAACGGTAGATTTTACATAGCCTGCCAGAGCGGATTTGATAACGTTTTTCATTGCCATATCCAGGGTGAATTTAACGTCATCGGCAGTCATCGGAGTCTTTTTACCGTCGTTGAAGTATACGTCCTTACGCAGGTTCATGATGATATGAGTATCATCTACGAACTTCCAGTCGGTAGCCAGACCGGGGCCGAAACGCTCCTTGCCTTGAGAGCCGTTATTGAAGAATACCAGAGTCTGGTGAGTGTTCTTCAGAATAACGTTGTTGGCAGCGTCCTGTTGTTTTTGCAGGTTAAGGTTGTTGATATCGGCATCGGTACCGATAACCAGCTTCTCCTTGTGTGCAGTACTGCCGTTGTCAGCTTTTTTGTCATCGCCACCGCAGCCTGCAACAGCCATAGCAAGAATCATCAAAGCTGCCATGATGAGCACTAATAATTTTTTCATAATGCACCTTCCTTTCAAAATTGCATTTTATGACTACTTCCATTGTACACTATGAAAGAACTTTATGCAAGACACAATTTTGTCAATAGTTCTACACTTTTAGTTCATCGTTTAAATTTCTCTGACCTAAAATGCTTTTACAATAATAAATGCGCAGCCAAACTTTGACTGCGCATTATAAAGCACTGTTCTTATATGAAGGACTGCTCTTACATCATCTTCAAAAACTTGTCATACATAGCCAAAAAGCTCTGCATGAAGCTCTTAGCCTTTGCCAAGTCCTCTGCATCCGGATGGCTGGCAGCAGCAGCCCAACGGGCTTCGCTTTCCGGACTGGGAGCATGCGGGCTGCCTGCCGGCATCTTGCGCATCATAGCAATCAGCGCCGGGTCGATAGCACCGCGGATAGACAGTGTTCCAAGCACCTTGCAGTCCTTGTTCATTAATACGCCTGCATTTACCAGGGAGCTTACAGCGTGGTCACTCGCCGGGTCTGCGCCCAGGGTTTGGAACAGCACTACCTTTTTGCCGTGCAAATTCTCCAAATATTTTTTCATCTTTGCATTCGGTCCGCCCTTGTCAACCCAGTAGCCTGCTACAACAACAGCGAAGTCATCCGCAGCCGGAGCAGCGTCAACCTGCGCCAGCACGCAGCGCTCGCCTGCAGCCTCGGCCAAAGCCTTGGCAACCTTTTCCGTATTACCTGTTTTGCTATCATAAACGATTAAAATGTCCTGCATAGTCGTACACTCCTTTTTATTTCATATTTTTCATAATACCCATCATCTTCTGGCCGGCCTGCTCCATCAGCCCCGGTTTGCCGTAAAGCGCGCATTCCGCAGCTGTCAGCAGCACTCTGTCCATCTGACGATAGTAATATTTGCCCTTCGCCGTAAAGAAATACTTGCCGTCCACAGCATAAAGCAGGTCCAAAAGCTCCCACTGCTCTAGCAATGGTTTAAGCAGGCTTTCCCAATCCGCATCGCTATACTGCTTCAGTAAAGCAAAATCAAATCTGCCGGAATCACACTGTCCGGACAGCTTTTCGAGGAGCAGATAATTTTCGTTATGCTTGCCCATGCCCATAACGGCGTACTGCCCGGACGTAGCCTTTTTTACATAGTCGCTTCGGTCCATAGTCTTCATATAATTATACATTCCCATGTGACCGCCGCAGGCCGCACCGCAGGTAATGATGTTCGCACCGCTCTTCACCAGCGTATTGTAACCGCTGCGTTCATCCTCGCGCATTGCCCAATGGCAGCAGCTCAGCGCCTTTGCGCCCTGCTCTGCGAGCAGCGCATCGGCAGCGACGAACATTTCCGCCAGCATTCTGTCGTTATATTCATATTTAATATTGCCCTTGGCAATCGCCTGACCTAAGGGAGATTTAGGCATAATCTGCAGCTTGTACAAATCCATGCCGCTCACACCGCAGGCCAGCGCCGTTCTGATATCGTCCAGCAGCATCGCCTGCGTTTGGCCGTTCAAGCCATAAATCAGGTCGATGATGACCTTGACGCCTTTGGCTGCCACCTCTTCGAGCTTGGCCGTTACCTCTTCCTTGGCATTAAGCCTGCCTAAGGAGCGGCGCAAATGCGTATCAAAGGCCTGCACGCCAAAGCTGAAACGGTTCACGCCGCCGGCGATGCAGGCAGCGAGCTTATCCGCCGATAAATCATAGATACTGCTTTCAAAGGTTACCTCGCAGTCATCCGCCAGACTTGCTACACTGTGAATCTTGTTCAGCAGCGCACTGATTTGCGCCGGATTGAGCACGGACGGCGTGCCGCCGCCAAAGAATACCGCTTCCGGTCTTTGCTTGGCAAAAACGCCCTGCTGCTGCAGGAAATCCAGCTCCGCCAAAAGCGCCTGCACATATTCTTCCACCTGCTCCACCTCAAAGGGATTGCGATAAAAGCTGCAGTAGGAGCAGCGCAGATTGCAGAACGGAATATGCAGATACAGCGCCGTAGGCTGCGCAGGCTGCAAAGAAAACTCCTGCAGCATCGTCCCGGCCATCATCCCCGGCAACGGTTTGGTCTTGCGCGGAACATAGGTCAGGTCCTTGAAGCTTGCTTCCACAGCAGTAGCCTCCGGCTGGCCGGCAAGAGCCTTATAATCATCACGCTCATAAAACGCCTGAATATTTTTTGCATAATCAATCATCAGCCTACTCCTTTACTGCATCAGGATACATTTTTGCTGCCATGTAGCGTACTGCCTTAGGATATTCCAAGCCAGGATTGAGCAGGAACAAATCGTCCGGCAGGAAAAATACCTGCTTATTTTTTACTGCGTCGATAGATTGCCATGCTTCATTATTCATAATCTCCAGCTTAGGATTGCCCTCACTATCTCTGGGCGCACCCATAGAGGTGATAAAAATTCCCTGCGGATTCTTCTCCAGCAAATCCTCTAAGCTGTAGGGAGCCTTGTCAGGCTGAGTTCCCATCGGTCCGCTGACAGGCTTGGTTTCGCCCTGTACTACGTTGCGTAATTTAAGCATTTTGGCACAGCAACCGGCAATACTTGTTTCCTTTTCCATAGTAATGCCCATGCTGGTGGTATGCAGAATCGCTACGCTGCGCTCGCTTTTAGGCAGCTTGCTTACTGTAGCATTGATATCCTTATCAAGGTTTGCCACAACCTTCTGCGCCTTATCATCCTTGCGCATTATTTTGCCAATGGTGAGCATGCTGTGCTTAACATCCTCATAGGATTTCAGATTCAGCACAACAACTGGAATATTGTTGGATTCCAATGTATGCAGATAACGCTCGTGCATGCCCTTGTAAGCAATTACCAGATCAGGCTTCAGCTCCACGATTTTTTCTACATTGATATTAAAGATAAAGCCTACCTCGGCAGCATCCTTGGCAAAAGCGGGCACCTTGCCAACCTGTGTTTTGGCACGGCCGACAACCTTGCCATCTACTGCTTCCACCAGCTCCAGGAAGGACGGGGACAGGACAACAATTCTTTCCGGAACCTTCTTCAGAGTAACAATACGCTGGTTATCATCAGTAATTTTCACTGCGCTGCCCGAACCGGAGTTTCCGGTTAGCGGAGAGCAACCGCTTATACATAAGCATACCATAAGAACCGTTAAAATGAAACTGAAAATTTTTCGCATAATACTTCCTCTTAGGCAAACAAAGCAGGCCATCGGGCCTGCTTTATTTGTTCTTTTACTTTACCGCTATGTTTAGAATTTATATTCCATACCAACTCTGTACAAGCGACCGAGATTGCCGTCAGAATACGGGCCAAAGTTCTGGTGATTGCTGATGTTGTCAATGCCCAGATAAATCTTGGTATCCTTGTTGAGATGTCTGGAAGCCATGATGTTAGCAATAGTGAAGTCCTTGGTTTCGTAAACAAAGTTGCCCATGGTGCTCTTATCGCCATTATTGAAGTAGTAGCCGATGTTAGATACAAGGTCAAAGCTCAGGTCCCAAGCATAAATATTTTCCGGCTGATAGGAAACACCGAAGGTTACCTGATGCTTAGCTCTATCTTTCAGACGGGTTCCATTAGTTTTGTCTTTAGCATCCAGGAAGGTGTAACCGGCATTCAGATAAATATTCTTGCCAAGTCTGTGAGAACCGTACAGCTCTACGCCCTGCAGAGTTGCTTCCGGAATATTTTCATAAGCCATAATCATATCGCCTTTAACGCCGGGATACAAATCTGGATCATCATCGGTCAGCTTACCGGTCCAATAGGTGCTGATCAAATCTTTAACTTCATTTCTGAATACTCCCAGATGGACTGTAGATCTGTCGCCCCAGTCCTTTTCAACAGATAATTCATAGCTTAAGGATTTTTCCGGTTTCAGATCAGGGTTACCAACATAGAATTGACCTTTACCACCCGGATTTGCAGCATACATTTCCCAGAAAATGTACAAATCATTTACGGTCGGTGTCTTGTAGCCCTGACCAACTACAGCCTTGATACGTACATCATCAGCAGCATTATAGGTTGCAGCTAGGTTGCTGGTCAGCTTGTTGCTGAACTGATCACTGTGGTCAAAACGTACGGAAGGAATAATCAGCCATTTATCATCAGGTCTGAATTCATCCTGAACGTATGCTGCCAGATAGTTGATAGCTGCCTTGTCATAAGCATCATGAGCATTACCGTCTGCCAAAGATGTATTCGGTTTCTTTAAGCGGGTGCCTTCGCTCTCATCCTTACGATATTCAAAACCTGCAGTCAGCTTATTCTTATCGCTCAGATTGAAGGTGTCCTTGCCTTCAATAACGCTCAGAGTACGTTTAACAGTATCAATCTTCGGATCCTGCAGCTTCCACGCTCCCGGTTTACCCATCATCGTCATACGGGTATTATTCTGATTCATGTAATGCTTATCAAATACTGATTTATAGGCTCTGAACATCCAGTCCTGCTTATCATCGGAGCCCTTATAATTAATAGCATAGTCAGTACGCTTATTATCGTTATAAATCGTCTGAACCTTATCCTGCCATACCTTGCCTGGCATCATAACAGTTGTGCTGGTCGTAGATTTTTGATTATCTTCCTTTATTTTACTGAAATCTACGCTTAATTCATTGCCATTATCAAACTTATAGCCCACATTCAAAGAAAGCGGCTGCTGCTTGCCATAAAAGTTCATAGAATCTCCGCTGCCTTTGGGATCCAAATACGGTCTGTTTTTATTCAGGCCAGCGTTGATTTTATAGGAATAGTTGCCTTCAGCGCCTTGCAGATACAGGTTGCCTTTATAGCCTGCGCCCTTGCCGTCCTCATACCAGCCATATTCATAGTTAATGTCAGCAGTTGTCTTATCCGGAGTTTTGGTAATAACGTTAATTACACCACCCATAGCATCACTGCCATACAGTGCACCCGCAGGTCCGCGGATGATTTCTACTCTTTCAACATCCTCCATACGAATACGGTCTACGTCCCAGGCATTGGCAGAGTTGTAAGCTGCCTCGCCGCCTAAACGCTTGCCGTCAACCATAATCAATACGTGACGGGATTCACTGCCGCGGATGCTGACATTGCTGCGTCCCTGGAAATCATTAAATACATTAACGCCCAAAGCGCCCTTTAAAGCATCATGCAAGGTTTTAGCCTGTGTCTGCTCCAGCTTTTTGCTGTCAACAATCTCTACGGTCGAAGGGGTTTCCTTAACGGTCATTGCCGTTCTGGTTGCGGTAACAACCATGGTGTCCAAGGAAAATTCCTGTAAATTCTCCTCAGCAGCAAATGCAGTCCCCCCCCACAGTACACTGCCGGTCAACAGGGTTGTCAGGACTAACTTGGAAAGATCTTTTTTCTGCATACTCATATCACTCCCTAAAATATATACTAATCACAGCTATGACAGATTAAAATTCGGCAAAGTCCGCCATAGCTAAAACCAGTCATTTACATATGTCTAAATAGACATATAATGTTTTTGCATTCTTATACGTTTTCAAATTTATTACTGTTTAGAAGTATATCATTTAAAGACCACCAAGTCAAGAAAAGTATGAAAACTGTTGAAATTTATTTTTACGTGAATTTTTTAAAGCTAATAAGAAATTCTATATGATACGAAGCAGAATGTTTTATATTCCATTTCCCTGTTGCAGGCAAACAAAAAAGACTTCCAATTTCTTGGAAGTCTTGAATTGCAGTTGGTGGCGGCGCACGGATTCGAACCGCGGACACTGCGGGTATGAACCGCATGCTCTAGCCAACTGAGCTACGCCGCCATTTGGAGCTGATGACCAGGATTGAACTGGTGACCTTATCCTTACCAAGGATACGCTCTGCCGACTGAGCTACATCAGCATATAAAGTTGGTTGCGGGGGGCGGACTTGAACCACCGACCTTCGGGTTATGAGCCCGACGAGCTACCAACTGCTCCACCCCGCGATGAAAGTTGGTGGATGGGGTTGGATTCGAACCAACGAAGCGAAACGCGGCAGATTTACAGTCTGCTCCCTTTAACCACTCGGGAACCCATCCATAGGCAACATAGATATTATATTACAGCGAGATACTTTTGTCAAGCAAAAACTAAAAAATTATTTAAGCTTCTGACGCAGCGCCTCAAACATAACTATACCGGCAGCCATAGCCACGTTCAGCGATTCCGCACGTCCTTGCATAGGGATAAAGACGCGCTTGTCTGCTGCCGCCAGCAAAGCAGGACTCACGCCGTTGGCCTCGTTACCCATAACAAAGGCCAGGCGTCCCTGTAAATCAGCCTTGTACAAATTATCCGCACCGTCCAGACAAGTAACCAGCAGCTCATATCCTGCCTTACGTGCTGCCTGCACCAACAGCTCCTCGCTCAAACCGCTCAGCACCGGCAGGTGGAACAGCGAGCCCATGGAAGCACGCACTGTTTTCGGCGCATAAATATCAGCGCAGCCCTGCAAAAGCAGCAAGCCGCCTACACCGGCCGCATCCGCAGTACGCAGCATGGTGCCGATATTTCCCGGATCTGTTACACGGTCCAGAACAAGCAGCATTTTGCCGGATGCCAGAAAATCATCCAGACGCTTGCTGCGCATTTCACATACGGCAATAATTCCCTGCGGCGTTTCGGTATCAGCAATTTTTTTCAGCACCTTGTCGCTCACGCAGACGAGCTTAATCTGCTTGGCCGCAGCCTCTTCCAGCACGGCGCGGGTGCGGTCATCCTCAATCGCAGTATAAAAAATGCTCTGCACGGCGCCGTAACGCACTGCCTCTTCCACAGTACGCAGGCCTTCCGCCAAGAACAGGCCCTGCTGCTGACGATATTTCTTCTGCTTCAGCTCCGCTGCAGCCTTCACCATTGGGTTTTGCAATCCGGTAAGTTCCATCTTGTTTCTCCTCTATACGTAGTCACATTACTTTTCTACTATTATACTAATATATCTGAGCCAGCGTCAATCAGCCGTTTATTATAATGAAAAAAGCTGTAAAAAGAACGACGCTGGTTATAATCGTCAATGAATTGAACAGGCTGGCCAGCTGTACATTTGCTCCCAACTTCTCTACAAAAATCGGACCGATAATCGTGCAGGGTGCCATAAACGCCAGCGCAATCACATAATTTATCTCCTGCTTGAAAGGCGCCAGATAAATAAAAGCAGCGGCGCACAAGAGCGATATTGCATAACGCACGCTGAACAGCTCCTTGACATAGCCCATTGCCTTCTTATCCAGCTTGATTTCAAACATCATACCAATCATCAGCATACTTAAAAACGGGTTGCCTGTGCCCACAATCTCTGTAAACGTATACACGCTCTTAGGGAAGTGGAATCCTGCCAGCGACAGCAGCAGCATGCTGATATAAACAACAAACGGCACCGAATGCAGCAGCTTTTGCGCAATATTCTTCATGCTGAATTTGTCCTTGCGTCCGTCCGCATAGCCGATGCAAGAGGCCGTCAGCGCATAGGTCATACCGGTACACATAATGGAATTGCCCACGTCGAACATACACAGGCCGACTACGGCAAAGGGCGTTAAAAAGGCCTGCGCAAACGGCAGCGTAAAGCAGCCTATATTATAACCCGCAAGGCTGAAGATATAGAAAATCTTGGTAGCCGGAGTATCACCGCGCGTCAGCATCAAGGATACAAACAGCATCATTAGATTGCCGAATAAGCCTAAAAATACGGCAACAATCAGGGAAAAATCCATCTCAAAATGTGCAAAGCTGTTGATTACGGCACAGGGCAGCGTAATATTCAAAACAATTTTGCTCACGACCTGATAATCGGTCGGTGAAAAAAAGCCGCGGCGCTTGCAGATATAGCCTATAAGTATGATGAGCACAAAGGCCAGGGCTTTACTTAAAACTACTAACATAAAACTAAACCCCTCACAAATTACAAAAAAACCTGCTCCCGTGCGCACACAGGAGCAGGCTCAGACCAGCGCCTACGCACCAGTCAGTATTTACTTTTCTCTTACAGAGCAGCTTTAGCAGCTTCTACCAGCTTAGCGAAAGCAGCAGAGTCATAGATAGCCATGTCAGCCATAACTTTGCGGTTCATTTCGATGCCAGCTTTGGTCAGGCCGCAGATGAAACGGCTGTAGCTCAGGCCGTTAGCACGGGTAGCAGCGTTGATACGAGCGATCCACAGACGACGGTACTCGCGTTTTTTAGCGCGACGGTCACGACGAGCATAGGACAGAGCTTTCATTACCAGCTCGTTAGCTTTTTTGAATTGTTTGCTGCGGGAACCATAGTAACCTTTAGCCAGTTTCAGAATGTGTTTATGACGACGATGAGCGGTTACGCCCACTTTAACTCTTGCCATTGTTAGTATCCTCCTTTAAATCTCTTAATTATGCGTACGGGAGCATTTTTGCTACATGCTCTTTGTCAGTCTTGTGCACCAGAGCAGCTTTGCGCAGGTTTCTCTTACGTGCAGGAGATTTATGTTCGAGAATGTGGCTCTTGAAGTTTTTAAAATGTTTGAATTCACCAGAAGCGGTTTTTTTGAAGCGCTTTGCAGCAGCTCTACGGGTTTTCATTTTCGGCATTGTGATTTCCTCCTCTATTATTTAGCAGGTTTTGGCGCAACAATCATAATCATGTTTTTGCCTTCTAATTTTGGAACTCTTTCTACGACGGCAATTTCTTTCAACTGCTGTGCCATACGATTCAGCAGCACCTCGCCAAGCTCAGGATGAGACAGTTCGCGGCCACGGAACATGATGGTAACTTTTACCTTATCGCCATCTTCCAGGAAACGTACTGCATTCTTATACTTAACATTGAAGTCGTGGTCCTCGATACCGGGACGCAGCTTAACTTCTTTAATGTCGAAGGTCTTTTGTTTCTTACGAGCTTCTTTTTCGCGTTTTTGCTGCTCGTAACGATACTTGCCATAATCCATAATCCGGCACACAGGCGGTTTTGCTGTCGGAGCAATTTCGACTAAGTCCAGATGATTTTCTAATGCAAGCTTCAGAGCGTCACGGCTGGACATAATGCCAAGCTGTTCGCCCCCATTGGCAATAACACGCACTTCACGCGCACGAATTTCTTCGTTAATACGCAAGCTTTCCTTACTTATAACAATTCACCTCCATGAACATCAGATAAGCAATTAGTGCTTATAAAATCTGTAACATATCAGATATAAGCAAAACAAAAAGCGGGCAGAACAAATTCCACCCGCATGAATATCATATCCAACCCTGTCGAGCGCTTGCCGCAAGGTGAGAAGCGAGTGGCTTCTGCTTTGTTACTAGAATATGATAACACATAGCCCGAAAACTGTCAAGCTATTTACAGTTTTTATTTAAAAAGATTTTTGATTTTATTGAAGAAGCTCTTTTCTTCGGGGCTGATATTATCCTTGCTGATTTCACCGAAGCTGCGCAGTGCTTCCTTCTGCTTTTCGTTCAGCTTAGTCGGCACAACTACCTTAATGCGAACCAGCTGATCACCGCGCTGACCGCCGCGCAGGCTGGGAATACCCTTCCCCTTCAGGCGCAGCACCTTACCGGGCTGAGTGCCTTCGGGAACCTTCATGGTTACCTGACCATCCAGCGTAGGAACCTTGATCTCAGCGCCCAGGGTTGCCTGTACGATATTGACAGGTACCTCGCACAGAACAGTAGTGCCGTCACGTTCAAAGAACTTGTGTGGCTTCACGTACAGATATACGTAAAGATCACCGCTCTGACCGCCCTTAGCACCGGCCTCGCCCTCGCCGCTTACGCGCAGACGGGAGCCGTTATCTACACCTGCAGGGATTTTTACCTTCAGGCGTTTATTCTTCTTCACAGTACCCTTGCCGCGGCATTCCTTGCAGGGGTTGGAAATGATCTTGCCTTCGCCGTGGCACTTGGAGCACGGACGCTCATTTACCATCTGACCGAACATGGTGTTCTGGGTGAAGCGTACATAGCCGGAGCCGTGACATTCAGGACAGGTTTCAACCTTGGAGCCGGGTTCTGCACCGTCACCGTGGCAATGGTCGCAGGTTTCGTCGCGATACAGATTGATTTCCTTCTCTACGCCGAAAGCTGCTTCTTCAAAGGTAATTTCCATATCAAAGCGCAAATCCGCACCGCGCTGCGGGCCCGCTTCGCGGCCGCCGCGACTGCGTCCCTGGCCGCCGAAGAACATATCAAAAATATCATCCATGCCTCCGCCGCCAAAGCCACCGAAGCCGCCGCCGAACGGATTACCGCCGGCGCCGCCGGCTGTCTGCGCCTGTTCGAAGGCATCAGGGCCAAGCTGGTCATACTGCTGGCGCTTCTGCTCATCGGAAAGGACGCTGTAAGCCTCATTGGCTTCCTTGAATTTGTTCATGGCTTCTTCGTTGCCCTTATTCCGGTCAGGATGATATTTCAGGGCCAGTTTACGGAATGCTTTTTTTATTTCGTCCTGGGAAGCGGTTTTGCTTACTCCCAGTACCTCATAATAATCTCTCTTAGCCAAAACAGGCGCCTCCTAAAACTTTTCTAACGAATATTATTTAAGCATATAATGCCCAGATGCATGATGGCGGTTGCCACAGCAGCTGGGCACTAATATTATATTACTTTTTTACGTCTGTATCAACAGCACAGATGGTGCTTTTCACCCAACCCGAAGGCTGGTGAGAAGGTATCAGATGCTAGGCGAAACGACGACGGCGTACTTTTAGTACGTCGAGGAGTTTCAACGACGCAGATGATGCCATCTTCTTTCTCAAAAGACTGGCTAGAAAGTGCCGGATGCTAGGCAGGACGACGACGGCGTACTTTTAGTACGTCGAGGAGTCCTAACAACGCAGACGGTGCTTTATAGACAGGATTATTTCTTGTCGTCGTCAACAACTTCCGCATCTACAACATCGTCATCGGCTTTTTTAGCACCTTGCGCACCTTGAGCACCTGCAGCGCCTTGTGCGCCTGCAGCACCCTCTTGTGCCTGAGTTTCTTTGTAAAGCTCAGCGCTCAGCTCGTACAGCGGTTTGGTCAGAGCTTCGGTATCAGCTTTAATCTTGTCGAGATCGTCACCCTTCATGGTTTCTTTCAGGGTGTCAACTGCAGCTTTAACTTTAGCGATTAATTCGTCTTTGCCTTTGCCTTCCATGTCTTTCATGGTCTTTTCGGCCTGATAGCACATGTTGTCGGCCTGGTTGCGAACTTCTACGCCTTCCTTACGTTTCTTATCAGCTTCAGCGTTAGCTTCTGCTTCTTTAACCATTCTGTCTACTTCGTCCTTATCCAGGGTGCCGGAGGAGGTAATGGTAATCTTTTGTTCTTTACCGGTGCCAAGGTCTTTAGCGCTTACGTTAACGATACCGTTAGCATCGATGTCGAAGGAAACTTCGATTTTAGGAATTCCACGCGGTGCAGCCGGGATGCCGGACAGCTCGAAGCGGCCCAGAGTTTTGTTGTCTGCAGCCATTTCACGTTCGCCTTGCAGAACATGGATATCAACGGAAGGCTGGTTATCTGCAGCGGTAGAGAATACCTGTTTCTTAGAGGTCGGGATGGTGGTGTTACGGTCGATAATCTTGGTGAATACACCGCCGAGGGTTTCAATACCCAGGGACAACGGAGTTACATCCAGCAGCAGTACGTTGCCGGTACCTTCTTCACCGGAGAGAACGCCGGCCTGGATAGCAGCACCTACTGCAACGCATTCGTCCGGGTTAACTCCTTTGTAAGGCTCTTTGCCCATGAATGCTTTAATAGCAGCCTGTACAGCCGGGATACGGGAAGAACCGCCGACCAGGATTACCTTGCTGATATCGCTTGTGGAAAGACCTGCATCGCTCATAGCCTGACGAACAGGACCCATGGTGCGTTCAACCAGATCTGCAGTCATAGCTTCGAATTTAGCACGGGTCAGGTCCATATCCAGATGTTTCGGGCCGTCAGCACCTGCAGTGATGAACGGCAGGTTGATGTTGGTGCTCATAACGCCGGACAATTCGATTTTAGCTTTTTCAGCAGCCTCACGCAGACGCTGCATAGCCATACGGTCGGTAGAAAGGTCAATGCCTTCAGCTTTCTTGAATTCGTCAACCATCCAGTCCATGATTTTCTTATCGAAGTCATCGCCGCCCAGATGAGTATCACCGTTGGTTGCTTTTACTTCGAATACGCCGTCGCCGACATCCAGAATGGATACATCGAAGGTGCCGCCGCCGAGGTCGTATACCATGATGGTATGGTCGTCGGTTTTATCAATGCCGTATGCCAGAGAAGCAGCGGTAGGCTCGTTGACGATACGCAGAACCTCAAGGCCTGCAATCTTGCCTGCGTCTTTAGTAGCCTGACGTTGGCTGTCATTGAAGTATGCCGGAACAGTGATAACTGCCTGGGATACGGTTTCGCCCAGATAAGCCTCTGCATCAGCTTTCAGTTTTTGCAGAATCATTGCGGAAATTTCTTCCGGGGAATATTTTTTGTCATCGACAGTTACTCTGTAAGAGCCTTCGCCCATGTGACGTTTGATGGAGCTGATGGTTCTGTCAGGGTTGGAAACTGCCTGACGTTTTGCCAGCTGACCAACAAGACGCTCGCCGTTTTTAGCAAAGCCTACAACAGACGGGGTTAAGCGGCTGCCTTCCTGGTTAGTGATGACGGTAGGTTCGCCGCCTTCCATAACTGCAACAACACTATTAGTAGTACCTAAGTCAATACCAATTACTTTAGCCATGATTTTTATCCTCCTGATTACTATCCTTCGGTGATGCGACAAATGCCACATTTTTACCGAATCGATGTGATATATTTTTTAAATTTATTGTGAAGAGCACGCCAGCTTTATTCGTTGGTGTTTACTCTTACCTTACTGTGACGGATAACCTTATCACCCAGCTTATAGCCTTTTTCGAAAACCATATCTACGATTTCATCATCCAACTCCGGATTATGACCACGCATTACAGCTTCGTGGATGTTCGGGTCAAATTTAGCATTTTGAGCTTCAATTTCTTCTACCTTCAGATCCTTGAAGGCATCTTCGAACTGACGGCGGATTTTTTTCATACCGTCGACAACTGCATCCACATTATCGCCCTTTTCGACGCTTGCTTCAGCACGCTCAAAATTATCTAAAACCTTTAAGAACTTGCCAACCACATTTGCTGTTACAAAGGTGGAAAGCTGTTCCTTTTCTATATTGGTGCGACGGCGGAAGTTTTCAAAATCGGCCTGCAATCTCAATAAACGATTTTGCAGCTCTTCGATTTTGGCATCCTTCGGGTCAACCTCAGGCTCAGCGGCTTCCTCCGCATTTTTTGCATCTTCAGCTTTTTCAGCTTCTGCAGCTTCCGCAGTTTCCTGTTCGGCAGCCTTCGCTTCCGCAGCCTCCTGCTCAGCCTGTTTTTCTTTCATTTCATTATCCTGCAAGGCTCTTCCTCCTTAGTTTTATTTATTGTCGGGCTTTTGCTCGAACATCGTTTTCAAATACTTATGCAGGTAATCCATTACGGTAATTACCTTGCCGTATTCCATACGTGTCGGGCCAAGAACTGCCATCGTACCGACTATCTGACCGTTAAGACGGTAGGTTGCCTGTACCATGCTGCAATCCTGAATGCCGGTGAATTTGTTTTCACTGCCAATCGTGATCTTCAGTCCGCTGTCCTCGCCTGCCTTCAGCAAATCGCGTACTACGCGCTCCTCCTCCAGGATACCAAGAAGATTCTTCACACGCTCCACGTCGCGGAATTCCGGCTGGTTCAGCAGCTGCTTGGTGCCGCCAAGGAAAACCTTTTGCTGCTGGTATTTCTGACGCATCTGGCGGATGGACTGTACCAGCGATGTGAACAGCAGCTTATCATCTGCTATATTAGTATGCACCGCCTGCAGCAGGTCCTCGGTAATGTTCGCCAACGCTCTGCCCTCCAGCAGTCTGCTGACGCGTCCTGCCATGTAGTCCAGCTCCTCCGGCCGCATTCCCAAAGGAATTTCTACCACGCAGTTGGCCACATTGCCGTCATCTGTTACAATGCACAGGATGGCATGGTGCTCATCCAGAGGTAAAAACTTCATATAACGGAAGCACGCACCGGCATCACGGTTAGCCAGCACCATTGAAACATTCTTCGTCATCCGGGAAAGGATTTTCGCCGTTGACTGGAAGATTTCATCAATGCTTCTGCGTCTTTCGCTGAACCAGCCGTTAATAAGTGCTCTGTCATTATCTGTCAGAGTGCCCGGCTCAACAAGCGAGTCAACATAAAGACGATAAGCCTGAGCCGACGGTACACGTCCGGCCGAGGTGTGTGGCTGCTCCAGATAACCCAGAAGCTCCAGATCGCTCATCTCGTTACGGATGGTCGCAGGACTGAGGCCCAAATCATATTTGCGGGCAATCGTCCTTGAACCTACAGGCTCAGCAGTTGAAATATAATCCTCAATTATGAGCTGGAGAATTTTTTTCTTTCTTTCGTTTAACATATTCCCACCTCATTTTGATTGTTAGCACTCTATCATTAGGAGTGCTAACATCTTGATATTAGAATAGCACTAGCCTACTTTATTGTCAACACCTTTTTTATTTATTTTTAAGTTATCACAAAAACTTCAAATATTTGATTGCCGACCTCCATACCACGCTCTGTCAGGCGCAGTCTTTGCGTGCTTGCATCATACGCAATAAGCTTTTGTTCAAACAGCGGCGCCAGCTCGGAGGCAAAGCGCTGCAGCACATCAACGCCAAAGCGCTCGCGTGCCTCCGCCAGGCTCGCACCTTCGCTGCGGCGCAGTCCCATGAACATGAACTCCTCCAACAGCTCTGCGCAAGATAATTCTTCTACATTATATAATGCACTTGCACGCAAATCGTCACCGCCGAAGCTTTGCAGCTGCCCGATATATTCCTTTACCGTACTCAGCCCGGTACGCCGTCTTTGCCCATCAAAGCCGCAGGCGGCAGCGCCGAAGGCCATGTAGGGATGATACTGCCAATAAACCGTATTGTGCCGCGAATACTGTCCGTTTTTGGCATAGTTGGAAATTTCGTAGCGCTCAAAGCCACGCTCGCGCAAAAAGCTCTGCACAAGCTCGTACATATCCGCCGCAGTATCCTCATCCGGCAAAGTTATTCTGCCCTTATCCACAAGGCTTGCCAGCGGCGTGCCCTCCTCCACAATCAGGCCGTAAACAGAAATATGCTCAATGCCCGTATCGGCCAGACGCTCCAGCGTATCCTGCAAGCTTGTAAGCGTCTGCGACGGCAGGCCGTAAATCAAATCCGCACTGATGCGTGCAAAGCCTGCTTTGCGTGCCAATGCCAACGCCTCCAGTGCCTGCTGCGCGTTGTGAATGCGTCCTATTGCCCGCAGCTCGTTATCCTGCAGCGACTGTACGCCGAAGCTGATGCGGTCAAAGCCAAGGCTGCGCAATGTCTGCAGCTTGGCCAAATCCGCCGTGCCGGGGTTCACCTCAATCGTTGCCTCGCAGGGCTGCTGCCAAAAGCCGTACTGCTTCAATGCATTCACCAGCTTAGCAATACATTCCGTAGGCAGCACGCTCGGCGTACCGCCGCCAAAGTAAATGCTGGCGTTCGCCGCCATATTTGCCGCCTCATCCGCACGCAGGGCGATTTCTTTGCACACAGCGTCGGTATATTCACGCTTCGTCTGCTCGTCAAAGCCGGCATAAGAAGCAAAATCACAGTACAGGCATTTCTGTACGCAAAACGGGATATGCAGATAAAGTGCCTGATATTGCTGCCAGGGACGCACATTTTTATTTTCCATCATCATTTATCCTCTCCGTATCTTGAAAAAACGCCGCCACAGAAATTACTGCAGCGACGCCTAAGCAAATTTATTTTCCCTTTTTATAGAACCATTTTTTATACGCAAAAAAGACAGCGCCCACAACCAAGATCAAAATCGTTAATCTTTGGCTGTGCTCCTGAAAATTAACTACATCATGACCGATGACAACCTCCAAGGCCGTAGAAGGAAATTTGCCGATAAGGTTGGCAATAATGTAATCACGCGCACTCATGCTGCTCACAGCACCCACCGCCGTCAAAATGCCTGACGGAAAATACGGCAGCGCCCTGGCGAAGGCCATCCACTCCAGGCCGTGCTTGCTGCTTGCTTCATCAATGGATTTCAGCGAGTTGCTTTTTTCAATCAGCTTCTGCGCCGTATCACGGAAGAAGAAGCGCATCAGGTAAAAGCTGATGACCACACCTGTTGTTTCCGCCAGCCAGGAAATAGTAATACCAAGCGGCAGGCCGAAAATCAGACCGTTGGCTGTAGAAAGAAAAATCGACGGGAAAACGCTGCCGGCATTAATCAGCACATCCAGCACAAAACTGATTAAAATCGCCCATGGTCCAAAGGAGCGCAGATATTCCACAAGGCCGTTGACATTGCCGCTGATTGCCAGCGTAAAGGTTTTGTTAAAGAAATCATCGGCAAAAAAGTGAATACCCAAAAACAAGGCCACCAGCAAAACTGCCGCCGTCACCTTAGCACAAACATCAGGATTTTTTAACCAGTCTTTTTTCATGTATTTATACCCTCTTTAAGTATTGAAAATCATATTAAAGCGTTCGCCAAACTGCATTTCCACCAGACGACGGATTTCCGCCCAGTCCTCCGGCGTACGCAGCTGCGCCTGCGCCAGTTGGCGAACCTGCGCAATTACGTCAACATCTCGCATTATATCAGCAATTCGCAAATCTGGCAAGCCATGCTGCTTCAGGCCGAAGAGCTGGCCTGCACCGCGCTGCTCCATATCCTTTTCCGCAAGATAGAAGCCGTCCTCGCTCTCATGCAGCACGTTCAGACGCGCCAGTGCCTCCGGCGAATCGGCGGCCGTCAGCAGCACGCAGTAGGATTGCTCGCTGCCGCGTCCTACACGTCCGCGCAGCTGATGCAGCTGTGCCAAGCCGAAACGCTCCGCATTTTCAATCACCATCAGCGTAGCATTGGGCACGTTCACGCCAACCTCGATAACCGTAGTGCTCACCAGCACCTTCAGCTCGCCTGCCGCAAAGCTGCTCATAATGGCATCCTTCTCCGCACCCTTCAGCCGGCCATGCAGCAGAGCGCAGGGAATATCCTGCAGAAAATCACGCTTCAGCTCCTCGTATACTTTTTCCGCGCTATGCACATCAAGGACATCCGATTCCTCAATCAGCGGGCAGACAACATAAGCCTGCCTTCCTGCCTGCACCTGACGCACCAGGCCGGCGTACACCTCACGGCGGCGCTCATCCGTATAACACAGCGTCCGCACCGGCTTACGCTGCGGCGGACGTCCCTTCATTACGGAAATATCCAGATCGCCGTAAACAGTAAGCGCCAAGGTACGTGGAATCGGCGTTGCCGTCATTACCAGTACATCGGGAGCATTGGCCGACTTGTTGGACAGACGCGCACGCTGCTCTACACCGAAGCGGTGCTGCTCGTCCGTCACCGTCAGCGACAGATTGGCAAAGCGCACATCCTCCTCCAAAAGTGCATGTGTACCCACGACCACGTCAACAAGGCCCAGCTCCAGATTCAGCAGCAGCTCACGCCTTGCCTTAGCACGCATACCGCCCGTCAGTAAAGCGATACGCACACCATAAGGCTGCAGATATTGCTCCAGCGTTTCAAAATGCTGCGCAGCCAAAATCTCCGTAGGCACCATAATGCAGCCCTGATAACCGTTTTCCACCGCCTTAGACAACGCCAGCGCGCTGATAACCGTCTTGCCGCTGCCTACATCGCCTTGCAGAATGCGGTGCATAGGCTTCTTATCCTGCATATCCAGCGAAATCTCACGCCACGCCTGCTGCTGTGCCGCCGTCAGCTCAAAGGGCAGTCCCTGCATTACGTCTTTAACAAGCGCACCGTCTGCAGCGTGCTTAATACCCTCTCTGTTGTCATGGCTCTGTTGGCGATAGTAAAGCAGACCACACTGCAGCAAAAACAGCTCCTCAAAAACAAAGCGCTGCTTAGCACGTCGCAATGCTTCCCAGCTTTCCGGAAAGTGAATATTTTTCAGCGCCGTATAGCGGTCGGGCAAATTGCATTGGCTCACAACCTTCGCCGGCAGGCTTTCCGGTAAATCCTTTGCTGCTAGGCGCAGCGCCTCGCTTACCCAAGTACGCAGGTTCTTCTGCGTCAGGTTACCGCTCAAAGCATATACCGGTACAATACCCGGTGTTTTGCCCTCATCCTGCTCCAAAGGCTGCACGTCAACCTCGCTGACGGACTTCGTAGTGCGCCCCTGCCTTACGCGGCCTGTAATCTGCAGCATTGTATCCGGCTTCAGCTTCTGCGCCTTGTAGCGCTGCCCGCCGAAAAAGTACAGCGTGGCATAACCTGTTTCGTCACGCACCGTCACGGACGTATAGCTGCGGCGGCTGGCACCGTAGCCGTTTTTCACCTGATAAACGGTCGCTTTAAAAATCTGCTTACTGTTGTCTACATCAAGCTCCTTAATCGTTTTGAGCTTGGCATAATCAAGATAAGCACCCTGACGCGGGTAAAATTCCAGCAAATCACCCACGCTGAAAATATTAAGAGCAGCCAGCTCAGCTGCCTTTTTTACACCTACACCTTTTAGTGTTGTTACAGGTTCTTTCCACCACATTTATAAAAATACCCTCTTTATCTTAAAATTCCCTTGATTTTCTGCGCTCTTTATGGTATGATACTCATGTTAAATTTGAATGTGCCTTATGTCTTATCACGTTTAAGGAGGTGGGAAACAATGGCATCTATCTGCGAAATCTGCGGTAAAGGAAAACTCGCTGGCAACAACGTCAGCCACTCCAATAGACACACCAAACGTGCTTGGAACCCGAATATTCAACAAGTAAGAGCAGTTGTTGAAGGTTCTGTTAAACGCTTGAACGTTTGCACCCGTTGCCTGCGTTCCGGTAAAGTTAACCGCGCAATCTAATCCGTTCGGATTTAAAAAGAAGCCAAATACCAATCGGTATTTGGTTTCTTTTTTTTTGTGCTTATTTTACTTTGCAGCCGCACTCGGGGCAGAATTTAACCAAAGAGCTGATTTTTGCGGAGCAGTTCGGGCACAAAATAAAGGCACGGTATTCCGTGAGCTTCTTTTCGAACAGCTCATAGAACTGGTTAACCTCTTTGTCCTCGCGCTTCCAGTTATAAATCTGCAGACGCTCCTTAGTGGAGTCCATGATAACCTGTACGGTTTCTTCATCCAAAGACTGCATAGCCAGCTGCATAATTTTTTTCTTGTTATGGAAATGCAGCTGATGTGCAGCATCATCCTGCTCATCAATAGTTACACCCATCTCATTGACGCACAGCAAGGCAATATTCCAGGCTACGTCAATATCAACTTCATAAAGACGGTTATCAAAGCAACCGCCGGCACCATCTATTCTCATAGCTACCTCCTGCCAGATGTTTTTTCTTAATTATAGCACAAGCGCATATTTGCTGTAAAACAAATCGCTCGTACCGCAGCATTATTTGTTCAGCTCCGCCGCCATTTCACGCACAGTTTTATGCAACAGCGGATGCACCAGCTCCGGTGCAATATCCAAAAGCGGCAGCAGCACAAAATCCCTGTTCTGCATATCGGGATGCGGCAGCGTAAGCTCCGGTGTCTGCATCACGACATTTTCGTAAAGCAGCAAATCCAGATCAATATTGCGCTCGCCCCAATGACGCAGGCGCACACGCCCCATCGCCAGCTCTGTTGCCAAAAGCGTACGCAAAAGCGCCACAGGCTCCAGATTAGTGCGCACCCTGCATACAGCATTCAAAAACTGCGGCTGGTCCGTCACACCGTAAGGCTCCGTAGCAAAATAGCCCGAAACCTGCAGTACCTCCACGCCCTGCTGCATCAGCAGCATCAGCGCGCGCTGTAAATTCTTTTTCTTATCGCCCAGGTTACTGCCCAAGGCAACATATGCAATAGCCATCTCAGACTCCTGTTCTTTTGATGTGATTATAATAGACGCAGCAAAATAAACGATACTGTCGCAGCAATTATTCTGTCGCGGCGAAAGCATAAAAATTTTAGGTAATGAGTGCTTGGAACAACCGAAATTGCAATATTGTTTGAGCGCTAAGCTGACTTCTGCAGAAAAATGCTTCGCCTAGCGCGAGTTTTATTGCAATTTCGTCTTTGTTCCGCACGAAATTGCCGTTAAAAAATTTTTCGCTGCAGCGTGACAGATAATTGCTTATATCACTATTCCGCGCTGCCGCGCAAAATAGCCTCCAACGTGCGAATCGCCCGCACATTCTCCTCAACATCATGCACGCGCACCATCTGCGCCCCCGCGTAAATCGCCTGCAGGCTCGTCGCAATCGTCCCCTCCAAGCGCTGCTCCGCCGGCACACCGCCCAGCACAGCACCAAGCGTACTCTTACGCGAAGCCGCCAGTAGCACAGGATAGCCAAAGCTCGTCAAAGCCTTCAGGTCACGCATCAACAGCAAATTCTGCTCCACATTCTTGGCAAAGCCGATACCCGGATCCAGAATAATCTTATCAGCACTCACACCACGCTCACGCAAAAGCTGCGCCCTCTGCGCCAGATAAACGGCAACCTCCTGCACAACATCCTTGTACTCGCAGTTCTGCTGCATATTCTTCGGCGTACCGCGCATATGCATAAGAATAATCGGCGCTTTAGTAGCCACAACAACATCCGCCATACGCGGGTCAGCCTCCATCGCACTGATATCGTTAATCATATCAGCACCGGCAGCAATAGCTGCCTCCGCCGTATCCGCACGATATGTATCAATAGAAATAACAGCATCGCGATAAGCCTTGCGCAAAGCAGCAATCGCAGGAACTACGCGGCGGCGCTCCTCCTCCCCATCAACGCTGTCGCTGCCCGGACGGGTAGACTCACCGCCGATATCCAGAATACCGGCACCGGCAGCAAGCATTCTGCCGGCACGCTCCACCAGCTCCTCCATAGCAGGAACACGGCTGCCCTCATAAAAAGAATCCGGCGTAACATTCAAAATGCCCATCACGCACATCTTCTCATAGGTCAGCACGCGGCCGTCAGCCAGAGTAGTGCACAGCTTTTGCGGTGTCAGCGCCATTTCCAGATCAATAGCAGCCTGAGGAATGCCAAAATAAGGCATCTGCGCCATTTTCTTCAGCAGTACCTTATAATGCTTCAGCGTACCCAAAAGCAAAATATCAACATACTTTGCAGCGCAGGTAACAGCACCGACGGGCGTTACAGCGTCACCGCCCACCGCCAGCATCTCCTGCTTGATAATATTCGCCGCCGGAGTACGCACACCCAGCAGCTTGAACGGAATAATCTCCGCCTTATGCGCAAAAATAGGCAGACTGTCGGCATGAGCGCCGATACTTGCCAGCGCCGCCTCCAGGCCCTCACGGTTAACCCTTAATAACATTCGTTCTCCCCTTTTTCCACAACAGCAAAGGCGTTATGATTATGGATGCTTTCCATGCTCTCCACCTCTGCACGATACCAGGTAATACGCTTATCCGCCTCCAGACGCAAAGCAACCTCACGCACAGCATCCTCTACAAAACGCGGATTTTCATAAGCATGCTCCGTAACATATTTTTCATCGGGGCGCTTCAAAAGACCGTAGAGCGGCGTGCTTGCGGAAGCCTCGGCATATTCCACCAGCTCCTCCAGCCACACCATCTCCTGCGCCTCAACCTCCAGCTTCGCCCAGGCGCGCTGATTATGCGCACCATATTCGCTGATTTCCTTGGAGCAGGGGCACAGCGTCTGCACCGGCACAACAGCTGTAATGCGCCAACGCAGCTTCTCGCCCTTCTCGGCCTTGTACACGCAATCGATATCCATCGGTGCTTCCATACCGCTCACAGGAGCCTTCTTCGTTACAAAATACGGGAACTTCAGCTCGATAAAAGCTCTTTCGGCCTGCAGATGCTGCTTCAGCTGGTCCAAAATAGCCTCCACATCAGCGAGGCCCACAGGGCCGAGAGTGCGCAGACACTCCACAAAACGGCTCATGTGCGTACCGCGCATATCATGCGGCAAATCAACCGCCAGTGTTACCTCCGCTACGCTGTGCTGCGTACCGCGCTCTTTATCGCGCAGCTCAATCGGCCAGCGCAGGCCCTTTATTCCCACATGCTTCAAAGGAATATTGCGTAAATCCTTTTCGCTTTGTACATCCTTCACGTCATTCACCTCTGTACACGCAGCCACTGGTGCGAGTTTCCCAAACTTCTACTTCATATAAATGATAATGGTCGCTCTTCAGCAGCTCAACCAGCTTATTCCAAACCCAGACACTGATATTTTCCGCAGAAGGCACCGGCAGAATATCATTCAGGCAGGCGTGGTCCAGATGCGCCAGCACCTCATCCTTCACCAGATTCTTCAGCTTGATAAAATCAATAACCATACCCTCGTGGTCGGGAGTGCCCTCCACCTTTACCACCAGCTTATAGGTATGACCGTGCAAATGCTCGCACTTGCCGTTATACGCAGGCAGATAATGCGCAGCGTCAAAATCAAATTCCTTGATAATTATCATTTATATTCTCCTCCATAAAGGGTTAAATCAGCAAAGCCGTTCTGGCGCAGCGCCTCATAAGCCACAATCGCCACGGAATTGGACAAATTCAAAGAGCGTGCATCCTCAATCATCGGGATACGGATGCAGCTTTCGGGATATTCGTGCAGCAAGGTTTCCGGCAGACCGGCAGTTTCCTTGCCGAAAATCAGCAGGCTGTCCTGAGCATACTGCACATCGGCATAAGAGCTGTGTGCCTTCGTTGTCAGGAAATACTTGGGATTATCCTTATATTTTTCCAGCACCTCATAAACGCTGTCATAATAATGGATATCAACAAGATGCCAATAATCCAGACCCGCACGCTTCAAATATTTATCCTCCACGGAAAAACCAAGCGGACGAACCAAATGCAGGTGGCAGCCGGTTGCTGCGCACAGACGTGCAATATTACCGGTATTGCCGGGAATTTCCGGTTCAACTAAAACTATATGCATTTTACTGAATGCCTCCTCAGCTGACTGCTGCGCAGTCATTAATTTATTTTTTCTCCTGCAGTATTTCGGAAACTCTCTGCTTCATACTGCGTTTCTTTTTATTCTTTTCCTTAACCGGTTGAGCCGGTGCAGGCTTAATCTCCGGCTCAACAGGCTGCTGTGCCAGGATTTTCTGATAAGTCGCCATTATTTTTTCGCAATACAGCGAACCCATCGCCCAGGTACCATTCAAACCGTACCAGGTGTTGACAACACCGCGCTCCAGGCGGATATTATGCGCCAGATCATAACGCGGATCGACAATATCGGTTGAAGGGCGCTTCGTCTGCGTATAAGCCAGCAGATGCTGGATATGCGCACGCACACCCATTTGCGGTGTAGCAAAGGACGCACCGCGCACACCGCCGCCGATAGTACCCAACCCACAGAAATTATTCTGATGATGCAGCACATCACCGCCATAGCGGTAAGCGCCTGTTTCTACCAATGATTGCGCCAGAGCAAGGTCGGGGCGCACGTTTTCACGCTTGGCCTCCTGCCAGTACAGCTCCACCAGCTCCTCTACCGGGCAGGCCAGCTTCACAGCCGGGTTAGCCGCAAGAATATAGGCAATAGCCTGCGCCTTGCTGGCAATCGCCTCACCGTAAATAGCGATATTACGATAATCATCCGGCAGCTGAGTACCGGAAAAATAAAACTTGCCGTCCTTCTCCTGCAGCAGCGACGGACGCTGAGCAGCAGGGACCTTTATCGTACCTGCAGGCGGTTTAGCCACCGGTTTGGTAGATACAACGATTTTATCCTTTTCCTGAGTTATTTGGACAGCGCGCTGCTTTTTGTTCAGCAGCTTCTTATCCTTTTTATCAGCGATAATCGTCTGCTTGGAGGCCGGTGCTTCATCAGCGACCTCGCGCACAGTTGCCGCACATACGCCGGCATAGAGCGACAAACCCAGCAGAACACACGCAAAAGTAATTTTTTTATATTTCATAGCGCATTACTCCTATATATATCACGCTATCAATTTTACCGCACATAAGGCAAAATTGTAAAGTTTTTCCCACCCCTGCAGTGAGGAATTCACAAAAAAGTAGATTTAAGCTATAATATTTATAAGATTACAGCTAAGCGCTGCTAATAATTTTTACAGTAAACAGCTATCTGCCTGACAAATTAAGGAGGGAAAATTATGTCCGCAAAATTCCATTTCATCAACCACGCCTGCTTCATGCTGGAAAAAAACAATTCCGCTATCATCTTCGACCCGTATCTGGACGATAACCCGGAAGGACTCACCGCCAAAGACATTAAGGTTGATTATATTTTCGTCAGCCATGGTCACTTCGACCATTTGGGCAGTGCCTTTGAAATCGCCAAAAATTGTGACGCTACTATCATCTCCACTGCCGAAATCTGCGGTCTGGCGCAGGATGCCGGCTGCAAAGCACACGCTATGCATCTTGGTGGCACCTTTAAGTTTCCCTTCGGCAAGGTACGCCTGACGTTGGCCTTCCACGGCAGCGGCGTTCCCGGCGGTCACGCCTGCGGTATCGTCATCGATTTCTACGGCACTAAGCTGTACTTCGCCGGTGACACCGCACTCTTCAGTGATATGCAGCTGCTGCCCAAGCTCGATGCTTTTGAATACGCAGTGCTTCCTATCGGCGGCAACTTCACTATGGACCCCAATGATGCACTTATCGCCTGCAAGCTGCTGCAGGCAAAATACGTTATCCCCGTACATTACAACACCTGGCCGCCCATCGCTCAGGACGTGGAAGCCTTCAAGGCCGCCGTTGAGGACGAAACCGACAGCAAGGTGCTCATTGTAAAACCGGGCAATACTATTGATATCGACTAAAAATTAAAACTTCAAAAACTTACGCCACGAAGCGTTCTTATTCACGTCGCAGTTGCCGCAATTGTTGCACTGCGACGTTGTTTTTTCTCCGAAATATTCCAGCAGTACCTTGCGCAGGCACATGGACGTATTGCAATAATTGGTCATTTTACTCAGCAGCTGCAGCTCGTGCTCCTTCCAGGTCAGATCCGGCTGGTCATGCCCGATAAGATAGGTATTGACCGCAATATCCGCCTTATCATAAAGCAGCAGACACTCCGCAGGCAGGCCGTCACGTCCTGCGCGTCCTGCCTCCTGATAATAGCTTTCGATATCCTTGGGCATATTATAATGCACCACAAAGCGCACATCAGGCTTATCAATACCCATACCAAAAGCATTTGTTGCCACAATCAGCGGTACACTGCCGCCGACGAAGGCATTCTGATTTTCGCGCCGTTCCTCCGGCGTCAGGCCCGCGTGATAGCGCAAGGCGCTGAAGCCCTGGCGCCGCAAAAGCTGCGTCACGCTTTCCACCTTGTTGCGCGTAGCACAGTAAACAACGCCGCAATCCTTTTTATGCTTACGCATAAACTCCAGCAGCGAGCGCTCCTTATCCTGCGTGCGCTGCACGGCAAAATGCAGGTTAGGCCTGTCAAAGCCCGTCACCACAATTTTGGCCTCCGGAATGCCCAAACGCTTGATGATATCACGGCGCACATCCGGCGTAGCCGTAGCAGTAAAGGCTGCCACCAGCGGCTTCGTCGGCAAGGCCTGAATAAAATCAGGAATATTATAATACTCCTTGCGGAAGCTGTGTCCCCACTGCGATACGCAGTGCGCCTCGTCCACCGCCACCATCGTAATATAGGCCTGGCGGGCAAAATCAATAAACTGCTGGTTGACCAAGCGTTCCGGTGCCACATACAAAAATTTGCACTGCTTGTTGAGCGCAGCGTGCAGCACCCTGCCGTATTCGTTGCTGCTCATGCTGCTGTCAAGATAAGCGGCCGGAATACCGCGGGCTGTCAGCGCCTCCGCCTGATCCTTCATCAGCGATATCAATGGCGAAATAACCAGCGTCACACCCTTCAGCAGCAGCGACGGCAGCTGAAAGCAGATGCTCTTGCCTGCGCCCGTAGGCAGCACTGCCAGAACCGGCTGTCCGTGTAATATTTCACTTATAATTTCTTCCTGCCCTGTGCGGAAGCTGCTGTAGCCATAAAAATGCTGCAGTGCGCGGTGCAGAAAGTCACTGTCTATAATACGTGCCATAAAGCTCCCTTGCTTCGAAAAGTTTATTTGTAAAAAGTATAGCACATAAGCAATTTTATGTAAAATAACTTTCGTTTTTTCTATGATCAGCTAATAAAAAACAGGTACAGCCTAAGCTGTACCTGAATTTGTTACTTCAAGCGTCTAATTAGTGTTTACGTGCGTTGAAGCATTCGCGGCAGTAAACCGGACGATCGCTGGGTTTGAACGGTACCATGGTCTCTTTACCGCATTCAGCGCAAACTGCGGGGAACATTTCGCGTTGCGGACGGTCGTTTTGTACGCCCATGCGTTGTTTGCGTGCTTGACGGCAAGCCGGGCAACGGCGCGGTTCGTTAGTGAAACCTTTTTCTTCGTAGAACTCTTGCTCGGAAGCGGTGAATACGAATTCGTTGCCGCACTCGCAGCAGGTTAAAGTCTTGTCTTCTTTCATTGTTTAATCACTCCTAATCATAGATAGAACATACCCCAAAGAACGCATTAAGATGTTTACCTTGGCTTCCCCATGTCATCTATGATAGAAGAAGTTAGGAACTTAAACGGACCACTGAGATACACCACTTACAGTATATAGTAAGCGCCTGCAAAAGTCAATCTTAGTTTATCAAAAATGCGTAAATTCTTTAATAAGAAACTTTTCACATATATTTTAGCTTATCAAACCCGCTTGCTTACAGTATTTGCCGAAAATGCAATTCCGTTGGTATGACGGTTAAATACAGTAAACTTTATATCAGCAAGTATCGGATTTTTCTGTTTCGATATACACGCCGCAAAAAACCGCGACAGCTTTTTACGTCTGCGCGGTTTTGAAGCATTAATTTTTACTTGTGCATCCAGTTCACAGAGCTTCCCTGCTCTCTGGCAAAGTGAGCATCGTTGATGCTTTCGGCAATGATATTGCCTTGCCAGTCATTCAGCGTGCTGACAGAAACATTATGCACACTCAGCTTCCACAGATTGTTCAGCGGTATACCTAAAAGCAGGCACAGCTGCACGCGGATAATACCGCCATGCGATACAATCGCGATATTTTTCTCGTGGCCCTCACGCTCGAAGATATAGTCAAAAGCCGCCCGACAACGACGCGCTACATCATGAAAGCTTTCGCCCTGCGGCGGAATCCATTCGCCCGGACGCGTCAGGAAATCATCCATCTCCTTAGGCCAGCGGCGGCTGATTTCCGCATATTCCAGGCCCTCCCAGGCACCGAAGCTTACCTCCTGCAGCAAATCCAGCGGCTGATAAGACATATTTTTACTCATAGCCAGCGGTGCTGCCGTCATGCAGGCACGCAGCATTGAGCTGCAGTAAATTTTATCAACCGGCAAATGCTGCATATAGGCAGCCAGCTTCTCGGACTGCTCCAGACCTTTGGCGTTCAGCGGCATATTTATGCGTCCCTGAAAGCGGTGTCCTTTGTTGCTGTCCGTTTCACCGTGACGGATTAAATATATTCTACCCATTAAGCCTTCGCTCCTTTTTTAGACTGCTCTGCCAGAGAAAATTCCTTCATCTCGGCATGTACGCCTGCTTCCTCAAAGGTTTCCATTTCCTTGTAGGCCTTAACGCCGGCGTTGAACAGCGTAAAGCAGACAGCAGCGCCCTCACCGGCGCCGTCGGGAATGTTCAGGCGCAGCGGTGCCGTAAGCCCCAGCTCCTGCAGGCATTCTTCCGCTCCCGGCTCTGCGGAAACATGACCGGCAAAGCAGTAATCTAAAACTGCCGGTGCCATATCTGCTGCCTTTTTGGCAGCCTTGCAGACAGCAACGCCGTCCAGCATTACCGGCACCTTCATTGCTGCAGCCTGCAGCAGAGCGCCGGCCATAGCGGTGCGTACCATCTCATTATCAGGATTAGAAAGACAGCCGAAGCCCAACAGCTCCAATCCCTTCTCGTGCACCAGCTCCTGCACCAGGGCAGCGCCCTCTTCCAGAGCATCAGCCTCCTCCTCCGAGGTTACGAGCAGAGCCACGGCCTTCGCACCGGTTTCTGCAGCCAGCACATTCACCGGCCATTTGGCGTGCATAATTTTTTCGGCCTGAGCAGCCTCTTCGATACCGCACCACACCAGCAAATCGCGTTTAGGATAATCTAAATCCTCTTTTTCATAAATGCCCTTGATACCGCAATAGCGCGAGGTCATTTCTTCCAGCTTGGCCAGACTGCCAACCGGTTTGATCAGATTATCAAAGCGTGTCTGCGCCAGCTTCATACAGCCTCTGTCGGCAGGCACAATCTTTTGAATTATTTCTTCTATATGCATAGCATTTTTCCTTTCTGTCTCTTTCAGTGCTCGGCAAAATATTGCCGGGGAAATATATCAGATTATATAGGTTGCGAGCATAAGGTAAACCACCACGCCGCATTCCGTCAAAAAGCCGTAGGTATCACCGGTAAGGCCGCCCAGCTGACCGCTGAGGAAATGCGCAATGCCCTGGCAGATAACGAAGGCCGCTATTGCCGTATACAGATACGGCAGGCCGCAGGCTGTGACAAGCGCCAGGCAAAGTGCAAAGGCAATATAGGTGTACATCGGCTTGGCATAGGCCTTAAACATATGACCGATACCGGTTTTGCGTGCATACTTATAGTTGACGATGTAGGTAACCATAAAGGTACGCGTTGCTACAAAAACAGCCACCAGAGCAAAAGATAATTTTACCGGCGGCAGCGTGGTATAGGCAGCCACCTTCAGCAGCACGAGGCAGACAAGCGCAATAACGGCGTTGGAGCCTACGTGGCTGTCCTTCATGATTTCCAGCATACGTTCGCGGTCACGGGCGCTGAAAACACCGTCGGAGGTATCCATAAAGCCGTCATACATCAACGCACCGATAATAATCAGCTCCGCCAACACCAGCATCACCGCACGCATCAGGTCGGGTGTGTGCAGATAATACAGACCGTAATTTACCGCACCCATAAAAACGCCCATTACCAGACCGACCAAAGGGAAGTACGGCACGCTGCGGCTGAAATCGTCATCATGCCAGTCCGTGCGGTCGGAAAAGCGGATTCTGGTCAAAAATTCCAGACAAGTTACAAAATCACGCATCACATCACCTGCTTAAATGATTATACACGTCCATTGCTGCCTGCAGTACAACAATAGCCAAGGAGGCACCGGTGCCCTCTCCCAGGCGCATACCGGCGTCCACAATCGGCGAAAGCTGCATCAGCTCCAGCATTTTCTTGTGGGAAATATCGCTGCTCAGATGCGAGCAAAGCATATAATCGCGGCACTGCGGATAGAGGCCGTAGGCCAGCAGTGCTGCAGCCGTAGCATTGACACCGTCAACCATCGTCGGCACACGGCGGCGGGCTGCTCCGATAATAACACCGGCCAGACCTGCGTGGTCATAGCCGCCGACCTTACAGAGAATGTCCATCGCATCACCCTGCTTCGGCATATTTTTAGCCAGGCCGTCGATAACAACCTGACGCTTAATTTTCATGCGTTCGTCATTAATACCGCTACCACGGCCGACAGTCAGCTGCGGGTCCAGTCCCAGAAACGCGCTAGCAATAGCGGAGGTAGAGGTTGTATTGCCGATACCCATTTCACCGGTATAAAGCATATTATAGCCCTGGTCGATGCACATATCAGCCATTTCCATGCCAACGGCAATAGCCTTTTCGGCCTGTTCACGAGTCATAGCGGGACCTTGGGTGAAGTCTTCGGTTCCCCAGGCTACCTTTTTTTGATATACCTTGGGCAAATCGCTCAAATCAAAGGCAGTACCCACATCGCAGACGAAAACATCGGCGTGCGCATGACGTGCCAGCACGGTGGCTCCGGCAGTACCGCGCATATAGCCGTTAATCATCTGGCGTGTTACCTCCTGCGGATAAGCGCTGACACCGTATTTGGCAATACCGTGGTCACCGCACATCAGAACCATCGCCGTCTTTAATTTATCCGGTAATTCCTTGCCGAGCATACCTGCAAGGTCTACAACCATATCCTCCAGCTTGCCCAAGTTGGCTGCCGGCTTGTCTAGCTTAGCAAAGCCTGCCCGCACTTCCTGCATACGTTCTTCATCCAGGGCAGGTATTATGATTTTCTCCATATCAGTCGTTATTCTCCTTCATCCTCAAATTTAAAAGCCAATTTTTTTACGTCAACGGCCTGACCTGCCACACAATAATAAACATGGTCAGCCTCATTGGCCACACGCTGGTTAACCCAGCCGGCAAGGTCACGGTATTCACGCGCCATCTGATTATCCGGCACAATACCGCTGCCCACCTCGTTCGTAACAAAGACAACGATTTTGCCGCAATTACGTGCTGCTGCCAGCACCTTGTCAATTTCATCAAATACTACCTGACAGCGCTCCAGGAATTCACCCTCCGGCGCATCCTTGCCATAAAGCAGGTTACACATATAAACAGTCAGGCAGTCAAACAGAACCGCTCCTGTTTCCGCTGACAGCGCTTCAAGCGTGCGCTCGGCATGATAAGGCGCTTCGTGATTAATCCAACGCGCATCACGACGCTCACGGTGCAGACGCACACGCTCCGCCATTTCCTCATCCAAAATTTCTGCCGTGGCAACGTAATCGCATTTGGGAGAATAATGCAATACATAGCGTTCAGCGAATTCGCTCTTGCCGCTGCGTGCTCCACCGGTAACCATAATAATTTTTCCAGGCATATTTTAACCTCCCTTCGTTTTAATATGCTGCAAGCTCTCTGCATTATGTCTAAATGAAAAAAGCTCCCTTACGGGAGATTCACCAAATGCAGCTGCAGCCAAAAATTCTATATTTACGCATACCAAAGCCAGCCTATCTCCCGTAGGCTCCAAGCTTCGTAACAGGCAGGTCTCCTGGCTTAGCTTCATCGCCCTCAGCGCCTTCCCAACTTGCGTCAGTGACATAATTGCCTGGGCTCCGCTTACAGTAGCGGGACTGCTCCGGATTCTCACCGGCATTCCCTTTTCAGCACCGGCCTCAACCGGCGCACCTGTCAAAAAAATTCCAAGTATATATATTCGACAGCAATTCCTATAATCCTGCTAAGGCGCAAAAAAAGAGCTGCAAAAGCAGCTCTTTCAGGAATTTCGTTATTTTGCGTAATCAACAGCACGGGTTTCGCGGATAATAACAACCTTGATCTGACCGGGATATTCCATTTCAGCTTCAATCTTCTTAGAGATATCGCGTGCCAGAAGCACAGCGGAAGCATCATCGATAACATCCGGCTTAACCATAATGCGGATTTCGCGGCCAGCCTGTACGGCATAGCATTTTTCAACGCCCTCAAAGGACTCAGAAATTTCTTCCAATCGAGTTAAGCGCTTCAGGTAGCTTTCCAGAGTTTCGCGTCTTGCACCCGGGCGGGCAGCAGATACTGCGTCAGCGGCAGATACCAGAACAGCTTCAACACTCTTAGGCTCGCAGTCACCGTGATGCGCCAAAATAGCATTGACAATCAGGTCGGACTCGCGGAACTTCTTAGCGATTTCGCCGCCGATTTCAACGTGAGAGCCTTCCATTTCATGGTCGATAGCCTTGCCGATATCATGCAGCAGGCCGGCACGCTTAGCCAGAACAACGTCAACACCAAGCTCAGAAGCCATTACACCTGCAAGGTTGGCAACCTCAACAGAATGGTTCAGGACATTCTGACCATAGCTGGTACGATATTTCAGGCGGCCCAGCAGCTTAATCAGTTCGGGGTGCAGACCATGCACTCCGACAGCAAAGGTAGCCTGTTCGCCGGCTTCCTTAATCTTCTGCTCAACCTCTTTTTGTGCCTTTTCAACCATTTCCTCAATGCGGGACGGATGAATACGACCATCATTAATCAATTTTTCCAGAGCGATACGGGCAACCTCGCGGCGTACCGGATCGAAGCCGGAAATAATAACAGCCTCCGGAGTATCATCGATAATCAAATCGATGCCAGTAAGGGTTTCCAGAGTACGGATGTTACGGCCTTCACGACCGATAATGCGGCCCTTCATTTCATCGTTAGGCAGGCCTACTACGGAAACGGTGGTTTCCGCTACATGGTCTGCTGCACAACGCTGAATTGCCAGGGAGATAATTTCTCTTGCCTTGCGGTCAGCCTCATCCTTAGCCTGTTGCTCCAGATCCTTAACCATCATAGCAGATTCGTGCTTAACCTCGTCCTCGAGGGATTGCAGCAGCTCCTGCTTTGCTTCATCACTGGTCAGTCCGGAAATACGCTCCAGTTCAACCTGACGTTTTTCCAGCATTGCCTCAGCCTTCTCCTGAGCAGCGTTCAGGCGCTGTTCCTTGGAAGCCAGCTTTTCTTCTTTGCGTTCGAAGGATTCGATTTTGCGGTCCAGATTTTCTTCTTTTTGCAGCAGACGACGCTCCTGACGCTGCAGGTCGTTACGTCTGTCTTTATTTTCACGCTCCATTTCGGAACGCAGACGATGGATTTCTTCTTTAGCCTCCATCATGATTTCTTTGCGTTTTGCTTCGCCGGTCTGCTCCGCATCCTGTACAATACGGATAGCCTGCTCTTCTGCAGTAGCAATTTTACCTTCAGCAACATTTTTGCGAACCAGATAACCTACCGCACCGCCGGCCAGACCAACAACAACAGCTGTACCGATAATTTCTAAAATCGTCCTCACCTCCTAAATGTAGATTTTTCCAAGATTTTTTTGCATAGTAACAGCAGGCGCCTGTTTGCGTCTGCTATAGATGTCCTTATTCCGTTGAATCTATAATAAAATATGTATTATCTATTCTGAAATAGGGCAAAAAATAAGGCAACCGCTTTACGCGTCGCCTCGTGAAAATCGTAGATATTAACACGATTGGATAACTACATTATAGTGTATATTTAACAAAATTGTCAAGTTTAACCGCTATATATTGTCTGAAAAATGCAATTTACCCAATATAATGTGCACATATCTTGATGAAAAGCCACGAGCCGCCATAAAGCGTCCCGCAGCCGCATATATTTTCTTGTTGTCAGTTTCTGCTGTTAGCTTGCGCTGATTGCGCTGCACGAAAAGCTGCGCTGCGTTTTCCGCCTGCTGCTCTTCAATGTCAGGCGTAAAGCGTTCCATGATTTCCGCAGCCACGTCCGGGCGTATGCCGCGCTTGGTCAGCTCCAGCTGCAGATGCTGTCTGCCGTAATAGCGTTTGGCCAGCCAGGCCTCGTACACCCTTTGGGCGTAACGCTCCTCGTTCAGCAGACCGTAATCCTCCAGCTTGGCCACCGCCTCCAGCGCCTGTGACTTAGTTGCACCCTTGCGCTGCAAGCGCTCCACCATATCCTTATGGCTGTAATCACGGTAGGACAATAAATCCAGCGCGCAGTCATAAACCTGCTGCGCGCCGGTAAAGCCTTCTTCCTTTTTCTTATTCCTTAAAGATCGACTCCACATCCTGCAACGGCTCCTCAGCTGCTTCCTTATTATCGCTCTTGGCAATCGTCACTGCGCGGATTTTAGCTTCGATTTCTTGGGCAATTTCCGGATTCTCACGCAAAAAGTCTTTAACCTTTTCTTTACCCTGACCTAAACGGATATCACCGTAGGAATACCAGGCACCGCTCTTGTTGATAATATCAAGGTCTGCGCCCAGATCAACAAGGCAGCCTTCATGAGAAATGCCTTTGCCATACATAATATCGAACTCAGCCTGTCTGAACGGAGGTGCTACCTTGTTCTTGACAACCTTAACGCGGGTACGGCTGCCGATAACATCGTTGCCGTTTTTCAGCGTGTCGATACGGCGTACATCCATACGGACGGTAGAGTAGAATTTCAGTGCACGGCCACCGGTTGTAGTTTCCGGATTACCGAACATAACGCCAACCTTTTCACGAATCTGGTTGATGAAAATAGTAGCACATTTGGATTTGGAAATCAGACCTGTCAGCTTACGCAGAGCCTGGCTCATCAGACGTGCCTGCAGGCCTACGTGGGAATCACCCATTTCGCCTTCGATTTCGGCACGCGGAACCAAAGCTGCAACGGAGTCGATAACGATAATATCAATAGCGCCGCTGCGTACCAGTGCGTCAGCAATTTCCAAAGCCTGTTCGCCGTTATCCGGCTGAGAAATCAGCAGATCGTCAATATCTACACCCAGATGACGGGCATATTCCGGATCCAGTGCATGCTCCGCATCGATAAATGCCGCATAGCCGCCCATCTTCTGAGCTTCGGCAATCATATGCAAAGCAACGGTAGTTTTACCGGAAGATTCGGGACCGTAAATCTCAATAACACGTCCGCGCGGAATACCGCCGACACCAAGAGCAATATCCAGGGATAAAGCGCCTGTAGGGATAACCTCTATATTCATTTTGGCACTTGCTTCGCCCAGCATCATAATGCTGCCCTTGCCAAAATCCTTTTCAATCTGGTGCATCGCCATGTCTAAGGCTTTCTTTTTATCTGCGTCCATCTGCCTGCCTCCTAATATATAAATTTAAATTTAATCGATTCACTGCCTTTATTATACAAACAAAAGTTTCTTTTGTCAAGAAAAGTTTTGTTATTTGATATTCTGTTTAGCAGCCTCCAGCTGTGCCTGCTTTTCCTTTTCTTCCAACAGGTGCTTGATTTCATCCTGAGTATATTCATAGGTGCTGTTGCAGAATTCGCAGTGTGCTTCCGTAGTTTTGTCCTGCGCCAGCTCCTCCAGAGATTTTACATCAAGGCTGCCCAGAGCCGCCAGAATGCGCTCACGGCTGCAGCGGCATTTGAAGCTCAGGGGAATGGTTTCTTTAATATCAACGTCCAGACCGCGGCCGAGAATTTCAATCATCTTTTGCGGAGTATAACCTATTTCCAGCAGTTGAGTTACATACGGAGTCAGGTTAACGTTGTTTTCCAGCTTTTCCAGAACCTCGTCGGTGCAGCCCGGCATAGCCTGAATAAAGAAGCCGCCGGATGCGGTTACGTTGCCGTCCTTGTCAACCAGTACGCCCAGAGCAACGCTTGTCGGTGTCTGTTCGGATACATAGAGGTATTTGGTCAGGTCGCTGGCGATTTCGCCGTCCTGCAGCTCGCAGTAGCCGGTGAAGGGCTCTGCATTCTGCAGATAACGCGTTACTATAATATTACCCTCGCCGATGCCGCCGCCGACATCCAGCTTGCCATTTTTCAGGGGCAAAAATGCATCGGGGTTTTCTACATAACCGCGCACTGTGCTGCCTTCGGCATCTGCTACTACCTCGCCCAAAGGGCCGTCGCCCTTCAGACGCAGGCTGATGCGCTCGTTATCCTTCATTGTTGCGGCCAGCAGCAGCGCGCCGTTCATCGCACGTCCCAGAGCAGCGCTTGCCAGATGGGAGCAGCCGTGCTTTTTAGCTGCTTCCTGTACCAGATTAGTGGTGCATAATGCATAAATACGTACACCGTCGGCCGTAGCCTTTGTCAAAACATCTTCCATAATATCTGCCTCACAATCCTGCCTTACGGCAAAAATTTTACTTGCTTAATAAAACAAGCCCACTAAACTACTGCTAGCGGGCTTGCAAATTTCATGCATGGGGAACAGCCTGTTATCAGCTCTTCCACAATGTCAATTATAAATCATAATAGTCAAAAAGGCAAGCGGTGAAAATGTTACATTTCTTTGAAGAGATTTACCATTTCCATTGCGGTCATTGCGCAGTCTACGCCCTTGTTGCCGGCCTTGGTGCCTGCACGTTCTACAGCCTGCTGAATGTTTTCGGTGGTGAGTACGCCGAAGGCTACGGGTACGCCGGTTTGCATGCTTACCTGAGCGATGCCTTTGGAGGCTTCGGCACATACATAGTCAAAGTGCGGGGTTGCGCCGCGGATTACGGCACCTAAGCAGATTACTGCGTCGTATTTGCCGCTTTCTGCGAGTTTTTTTGCTGCCATGGGGATTTCGAAGGCGCCCGGTACCCAGGCTACGGTGAGGTCTTCGTCAGCTGCTTCGTGGCGGATCAGGCAGTCGATGCAGCCGCTGAGGAGTTTGCTGGTGATGAATTCGTTGAAGCGGGCTACGACGATGGCGATTTTCATGTTTTTGGCGGTGAGTTTTCCTTCTAAGGTTTTCATTGATTGTTCCTCCTAATGGTTTTATGTTTTACGTTAATTTATACTTTATTATTTTCCGCAGTTACAGCCACAGCCTTCGTGCAGCTTATGGCCCATTTTCTCTTCTTTAACGTCGAGATAGTGCTCGTTGTATTCGTTGGGCTCCATAATGATGGGCACACGGTCGGTGATGGTGATGCCATAACCGGAGAGGCCGATACGTTTTGCGGGGTTATTGGTAATCAGGCGGATGCTGGTGAGTCCGAGGTCAGCCAGAATTTGTGCGCCCATGCCGTAATCACGCAGGTCGGGAGCAAAGCCTAGGCGCACGTTAGCCTCTACAGTATCTAAGCCCTGATCCTGCAGTGCATAAGCACGGATTTTATTAGCCAAACCAATACCACGGCCCTCCTGACGCATATAAACAACAGCGCCGCAGCCTTCCTTTTCAATCATCTTCAGCGCAGTTGCCAGCTGGTCGCCGCAGTCACAGCGCAGACTGCCAAAGGCATCACCGGTCAGGCACTCGCTGTGTACGCGCACGAGCACATCCTTTTTACCGGCAACATCGCCCTTGACAATAGCAACATGGCAAAGGTTATCCAAATCATTTTCATATGCAATAATGCGGAAATTGCCGTATTTAGTCGGCAACGCAGCCTCAGCGGCACGATGCACCATTTTTTCGTGTGCCTTGCGATAAGCAACAAGCTCGGCAACGGTGATGAAAACGAGCTTATGCTTTTTAGCAAACTCGATTAAATCGGGAGTGCGCGCCATATGTCCGTCATCGTTCATAATCTCGCAGCAGATTCCCACAGGCTGCAGGCCTGCCAGCTTGCACAAATCAACAGTGGTTTCGGTGTGACCGGTGCGCACCAGTACACCGCCCTTACGTGCGCGCAGCGGGAAAACGTGACCGGGACGGCGGAAGTCGCTCGGCTGTGCACCGGGCTCAGCGCATTTTTTCATGGTATATGCGCGCTCGTAAGCGGAAATACCGGTGGTGGTATCAACATGATCAATAGAAACAGAGAAGGCTGTTTCGTGATTGTCGGTATTGTGCGTTACCATAGCACCGAACTGCAGCTTGTCCATAACCTCGCTGTCTGCCGGCATGCAGATAAGTCCGCGTGCTTCCTTAGCCATAAAGTTAATAGCCTCGGGAGTACACAGCTCGGCTGCCATAATCAGGTCGCCTTCGTTTTCGCGGTCCTCGTCATCGGTTACCAGTACCATCTGACCTGCTTTAATCGCAGCGATGGCTTCATCAATTGTATTATACTTAAACTTTTCCATTTTCTACCTCTTTATCGCTGCTCAGATAAACCCATTCTCCAGCAGCATATTTTTATTTAAAGCAGGCTCCTGAGTCTGCTTGGGGTTAAATTTTAACATTTGCTCTACATATTTGCCTATAATATCCGTTTCCAGATTTACGCTGTCGCCCACATCCTTAAAGCCAAGCGTTGTTTCCTTGGCGGTGTGCGGAATCAGCGATACGGAAAAGCTGCTTTCCGTAACCTGCGTTACCGTCAGGCTGATACCATCAATCGCAATACTGCCCTTTTTGATGATATATTTCAAAAGCTCCGGCGGGGTATTGATAGTCACCACCATTGCAATGCCCTCAGGCCTGCGGCTCGCAATCACGCCAAGGCCTTCCACGTGTCCACTGACAATATGACCGTCAAGACCGTCGCACAAGCGCAGCGTGCGCTCCAGATTTACTCTGTCGCCGGCATGCAGGCTGCCGATATTGGTCAGGCGCACGGTTTCCGGCATCACATCGGCGGTAAAAGCGTAATCATCCATGCTTACTACCGTCAGGCAGGCGCCGTTGACGGCAACGCTGTCACCGATTTTCAAATTCTGCAGTACCTTCACCGCAGCAACTGTCAGGTGATATGATTCACCCTGCTGCGCCAGCTTCTGCACCGTGCCCAGCTCGGCTACCAATCCCGTAAACATTATTCAGCCTCCTTCGGCAGCTCCTGCTTATCCAGCTCCGGTACCAGACCTGTTATCAGTACATCACTGCCCAATTTTTCGATTTCGACCTCTGTAAGCTGCCAGCCCGTTTCTACCAGACTGCTGCCTGCACCGCCCACCGGGGGCAGAGCTGCAGCGCCGCCAATCAGCTTGGGCGCTACAAAGGCACACACTCTGTCAGCAAGGCCTGCATCAAAGAAGGCACCGTGAATCGCACTGCCTCCTTCTACCAGCAGGCTGGTAATACCGCGCTCAGCCAAGGCCTGTACAACCTGTGCCACAGGCAGCACGCCGTCAGCCAACGGCAGACGTACCACCTCTACGTTAGGCAGAGCAGCCAGCGCTTCCGCCTTAACGATATCGGCATCCAAACCGGTAAAGATAATCGTATCCGCCAGCGGATTCAGAACTGCTGCCATCAGCGAAATCTTCAAGCTGCTGTCGAGCACCACGCGCACCGGATTTTTGCCGCGCACCAGACGGGTGGTCAGCTCCGGATCATCCTCCAACACTGTGCCGATGCCGACAAGCACAGCATCATGCTGCTTGCGCAGACGATGTGCATATGTGCATGCCTCCTCGCCGGTAATCCATTTGCTGTCGCCCGTTGCCGTGGCAATCTTGCCATCCAGTGTCATAGCATATTTTAAAGTAATAAACGGACGCTGCTTCGTAATCCAGGTAAAGAAGCGTTCATTCAGGCGCTGTGCTTCTTTTTCGCATACGCCGGTAACAACCTCTATACCCTGCAGGCGCAGATATTCCAAACCCTGACCTGCAACCTTGGGGTTTGGATCAAGGCAGGCCACAACAACCTTGCCGATGCCCGCGCGTGCCAAGGCTACACAGCAGGGACCGGTGCGTCCGTAATGTGCGCAGGGCTCCAGCGTTACATAGGCCGTTGCACCCTGAGCCATCTGCTTAGCCTCCGCCAAGGCATTGACCTCCGCATGCGGTTCGCCGGCCTTATGGTGATAGCCATCACCCACAATATTGCCTTCGGCATCCACAATCACACAGCCAACCATCGGGTTGGGACTGGTATTGCCTTCTGCCTGCAGCGCCAGCTCCAGGGCCCGCTGCATATATGCTTCATCTGTCATTCTTGCCAAAATATCACCTTCCAGTAATATAAAAAACCGCATAAAGACCTAAGGAGCCCTTATGCGGTAAAAAATACAGTTTTGCCACCTTTTATCATCCAGACTATACTGTCGGTACCGGAATCGCACCGGTTCATGCGCTGCTGCGCTAGCGGACTTTTACCGCCGATCGGGAATTGCACCCTGCCCCAAAGGTTACATTATGAAGTTATTTTTATTATAGCGTCAAATTTTCTTCCAGTCAAGAAAACTATACGTGAACAGTATGATTTACTTCGCTGCCTCTTTAATAATTTCGTAGGTCCAGCGTGCAGTGTTGTACAGGTCCTCTTCCTTCAGATATTCCGCGGTAGTATGCACATTGCTCATGCCGGTTGCCAAAAGGCCGCAGGGCAGGCCGTAGCCGCAAAGATAGTTGCCGTCGCTGCAGCCGCCGGTTGTTTTCAGCTCTACCGGGAAGCCCAGTGTTTCCGCAGCGCGTGCTGCCAGCTTAATGCATTCGTGGTCCTTGTTCAGCTCCACAGCAGGACAGCCTTCCACTACATCGAATTCAACCTGACCGCCGCTGGCCTCAACAGCCTCTTTAATCAGCGCGATGGTGGAATCCTTCAACGCTTCCAGACGCGGTACATTCAGAGAACGCATATCAATGACGAATTTAGCCTCCGGGCAGACGATGTTGGTGCCGACGCCTGCGTTGAACATACCGATGTTAAAGGTAGTTTCGCTGTCCAGACGACCGTAAGCAGGCAGCTTGGACAGAGCGTCCGCCGCCAGCATAATCGCATTGACGCCTTCTTCCGGAGCAATGCCTGCATGGGCAGCCTTGCCCTTGACGGTTACATAAATATCGTACAGCTTCGGTGCAGCGTAGGTAATTTCACCCGGTGCGCCGCCAATATCCATGCAATAGCCGTAATCGGCCTTAATCCAGCTTTGGTCCATGTTTACTACACCCAGGCAGCCAATTTCCTCGCTGACGGTAAAGCACAGCTGCACATCACCGTGAGCTACGCCATCCTCCTTAAGTGCGCGCACCGCCTCCAGCATGGCAGCAACGCCAACCTTGTCGTCACCGCCCAGAGTTGTGGTACCGTCGCTGTACAGCACGCCATCCTTACGGACAACCTTGGTGCCGGTTGTCGGTGCTACGGAATCCATGTGCGCTTCAAACAGCAGCTTCGGAGCATTCGGCACGGTGCCCTTGACATAGGCCCACACATTACCGCAGGTACCGCCGGTTTTTTCGTGTGCCTTATCCATCTCCGGCTCCAGGCCAAGCTCGCGCAGCTTCGCCATAATCAGCTCCGCTTCCTGCTTTTCGTCCTTGCTGGGGCAGGGAACGCTTACCAGCTCTATAAATTCATCAATCAATCTTGTTTTGTTTATCATTACAGTCACCTCGTAGTAGTTTAAGATATAAGCATATTATATACCTTAATGAAAGCCGCACGCAAGTTTAACTGCCGGCAATATTACAGCTGCAGATAGCGACAGGCCAGATACAAAGCGCCCGCAACCAAACCACCGCAAGCACGGATGCGCAGCTTTTTCGCATCCACACGCTCCGGGTCGCTATTCTGCAGACGGCCGATACCGCCCAACAGCAGCCAAGCGGAAAACAGCAGCATGGCCGCTGCCAGATAATCCCAGCTTTCTAATTTAGCAAAAATCTCCATTATATCACCTATTCTTTATTCTTTATTCTTTTGCGGACACAGATATGCATAGTGACAGTAAGCACAGCTGTCATTGCAGATGCATGAGAAATCGTCCTCCTCGCCCTTACCGCTGATTTCCTCGCACAGCCCTACTGCCTCCTGCAGGTACGATTTATCCAACGGCAGCTGCCAGACGCTCATGTTCTGCAAAAAGTGCAGCTCGGCGCGCACAACTCTTTTGCCGGGGTACAGCTTTTCCGCAGCATCCTTATACAGCGCTAGCTGATAAGCATAGCCCAGCTTCACCTCGTCAGGCTCCGGCGGCGTACCTGTTTTATAGTCCACTATAATCATCTTATAATCTTCGTCAAAGGCCAGCAAATCGATTACACCCTCAGCCGCCAGCTCCTGCTGCAGAGGCTGTACAAATTCTAATTCACGCTTCTGCTTTTTTGGCAATGCTTTATACAAATCGCTGACAATATAAGCATCAAACATACTCTTGGCCTGTGTTGCCGCAGCGCCGGGAGCAAATTTCTCCAGCGCAACGGCAAAAACAGCCTCCGCATTATAGCCATTATACAGCTCCAGCGCTTTGTGCACAATACTGCCGGTTACACTTGCCGGCAGCTCGTGCGCCTGCTCGCCGGCAACTGTCTGCTCCAGCTCAGGCACTGCCAGAACCTGTTGGTAGTAATATTGGCGCTGACAATGCAGATACGTCTGCAGCGCACTTGCGGTAAAGCAGGTGCGGCCACAGGCTGCGTAGGCAGGCAGCGGTGCCAAGGCCAACGGCTCCAGCGCCAGCTGCTGCTGCTCGCCCTGCTGCACAACAGCCGGGCTCAAAGCATCGGCACACAAAAGGCGTACCCACGGACAGCTGCTTTCCTGCTTTTCCCAGTCAGCTTCAAACACTGCCTGCAGCTGCTGCCACCAGCCCTTGGCGGAAGGCAGGCCGATAACAGCCTCCGGCAGCTTTTCTTCTGCCACCGTACCGACCATTAAAAGCTGCTTTTTGGCACGCGTCATAGCAACATAAAGCAGACGTCTGCTTTCTTCTTCTTCCAGCTCACTGTCGCGCGCCTTCGCCAGCTCGTACACGCCGCTGTTTTGCAGCTGCATTTCCTTATCGGGCACCTTAATGCCCAAAAGCCCCTGCTCGCCTTCCTTCCCCGGCAAATATTTGATAGATGCGGTATCGCCCTTCACTGATTTATCTAGCTGCGGTAAAATAACCAGATCGAATTCCAGTCCCTTGGAATTATGTATCGTCATAATCTGCAGTGCATCATCGGCCTGTACGGTAGCGGCAGGCTCCTTGCTGCTGCTTGCGCGCAAATCCTTAACGTTTTGCAGCCATTCCGCCAGCGAAGCCTGCTTCGTCTGGCAATACTGCTGTGCCAGGCGGCGCAGCTTTTTGACATTGGCCAGCTTGCTGGGGCCGTTTTCCTGCTGCGACAGAACGAATTCCGGCTTCAGCTCGTCCCAAAGCTGTGCAAACAGCTCCGGCAGTGCCATCAGCGCTGCTGCCTTACGCAGGCTGCGTAAGCGTTCGGCAGCCTGCATAGCCAGCGCCTGCTGCTCCGGCTGCAGGTTCATCTGCAGCTCACCGCTGCCGACAGCCTGCAGTACATCCCACAGCGGTTTGTCATTTTCGGTCTGCCAGAAAAGCTGCGTCAGCGTTGCATCATCCAAACCGAAATAGTTGGAGCGCAAAGCACCTGCCAGCTCCAGGCTTGCGTAACGGTTGTGCAGTGCAGCCAGCAGATTCAGAATATCCAGAACCTCCTGCTGCTCATAAAAGCCCTTGCCCTTGACTACTACGCAATTTATACCGTAGCCTTGCAGCGTCTGGCGCAAAATTTCGCAATGCGTCATTGCGCGCAGCAAAATAGCCTTGCTTGCTCCCGGCCTGAGCTGCGGTTCAACCTTGGGCAGCTCCTGCTGCAGATAGGCGGCGATTGTCTCCGCCTCCTTCTGCCATTTATCCTCTTTAGCGCCCAGGTCATCATCCTTGGATTTATACGGCACCTGCAGCAGGCAAACCTTAGCGCCGCCGGTGTTAGCACCCTCGTGATGCTCCAGGTAGATTTCCTCCTTCGGCAAATCCATCAGCTGACAAAAGGCGGTATTACAGCTTTCGACAATGCTCTGCGTGCTGCGGAAGTTGGTTTTCATGCCCAGGTTCTGTCCCGCATTTTGCGCGATATCCTCTTTTACTTTATTAAAGACGCTGACATCCGCATGACGGAAACGATAAATAGACTGCTTCACATCACCGACGATAAAAAGATTATTCTTGCCGTCCAGCTTATTGCCGCAGAGCAGATAAATCAGCTGACGCTGGCGTTCGTTGGTATCCTGAAACTCGTCCACCATAATATATTTATAGCGCTCCTGATACTTTTGCCGCAGCGCCTCATTCTTCTGCAAATGCTCGATGGCCAGCAAATCCAAATCATCATTAAACAGGACATTATTTTCCTGCTTGCGTGCGCTCAGGCAGGCATAAAACTCCTGCAGCACGGCGAGCCAATCCTGCACTAAATCACAGCCCTTGGCGTTCAGAAGCACATTGTTCAGCTTCTGACGCAGATTTTTTAAATTAGTCAGCTCCGCTGCCAACGCCTTGCCGCTAACCTTAACAACGCCAGACGCATCCAGCAGGGAGCAATCCGGCTCCGGCGCCAGCAGCTGCTTTTGCATTTCGTCCAACAATCCTGCTGCCTCCGTCAACGTCTGGCGTCCCTTGGTCTTTGCCCCCAAAGCCTCGCGCGCTTCGATTACATCGCGCAGAGCAGCAAACAGCTTCTGCTGCAGGGCCGGCAGTTCTTCCTTCGCCTTAAGATAAGGCTCTGCCAGATTATCTTCACGCACCAGCTCCGACAGCTTGTCCCCCAGCGCCGTAACCTGATTAACAAAGCTGTTGACGCCGTAGGTTTGCACCAGCCTGCGCAGGGCAGCGTTTTCCTTGATATTTTTGCGTAAATATTGCTGCAGCGTTTCTTTAAAAAAGTCCTGCGCTTCAAAATCCTCTAAAATCGTAAATTCCGGATCAAGCTGTGTTTCTACCGGGTTATCTCTCAAAATACGGCTGCACAGGCTGTGAATCGTGCTTATCGGCGCACTCTCCACCTTCTGCAGATGCTCCTGCCAGCGCAGTCTTTCCAAATCAGTCTGCGCCTGCTCCACACATTCGCCTACAGCCTGACGCACACGCCCCTTGATTTCGTCGGCAGCCTTGCGCGTAAAGGTTATCGCCACAATATTCGTGGGATTAACGCTCAAATCCGAGCGCAGAATTTGCACAAAGCGCTTCATCAGCACATAGGTTTTACCGCTGCCGGCACCGGCGAGCAGCGAAACATTGCTTTTAATCGTATTTATCGCCAAAGCCTGCTCCGGTGTAGGATTCTTACTCATCGCTCTCGCCTCCCTGTCCGCCGTCGCCGCTCACCAGCTGCACACGGCAAATATCATGTAACGGGCAATATACATCGCAGCGCCTGCAGCCTGCCAATGCAAAATCGCCTGCATAAATTTTTTCTATATAATCCTTCAGCAGCTGCTCCTTTTCCTGCTTAAAGCTATCCCAGGTCAGCTCTGCGGCGTTCTTCGGCTTTTTATACGGCAAGTCGCTGTTGCCCATGCTTTCCAGCAAAAAGGCGCTTTTGCGCTTGCCCTCCTTCAGCGAATAATAGCAGCCGCCGCTGACTGCCAGCTGCTCCTTGGAAAGCGCCGCCACCGCCAGCAGATACACCGGCAGCTGCAGGTCGAGCCCCTGCTCCATCGCACTGCCTGTGGGAGGAGTGCCACTTTTATAGTCCGTGATAAAGGCATGCTCGCCGTCGCTGTCGATTCTGTCAACTCTGCCGATGAGCGATACATCACTGCCGTCACTGAGCGTCAGGTACAAGGGCTTGCCGTTTTTAGAGCTGAAATCCCATTCCACAGCCTGCGGCGTAAACCCTCCCCAACGCTGCTGGTCGGCATATTCAAAGCGCAGCCAGCGCACCAGCATACGCCATAAGCGCTGCTTTTCCACCTGCCAGATATCCTCGTTTACGGAAGCAACGGTACTGCCGTCGTCATTGCGCGCAGCGGTGCAGACATCCTCAAAGACTGCCTCCAGCTCCTCCGTCAGGTCCTCCATAGACTCGTCGATAATTTTGCTGCCAAGATAAGGCTCGACAAAATTTTTCAGCGTTTGGTGCAGAATATCACCGGCATCCCTCGGCTGCAGCAAATCATCCGCTTCCTCTGCCGCCTGTGCCAGCCACACCTTCTCTGCCAAAAAGCGGAAGGGGCAGGCTGCGTAAGCCTCCAGCCTGCTCGCACTGAAACGGCTGCCGATTTGCTTACGCAACAGCTTCGTCGGCAGGGAATTTTGCAAGTCGCCATTATATTCCGGCTGCTGTGCCTTACGCAGAATATCCGCTTTAGCTGCCAGCTGCTGCTCCGTAGAGGGAGCCTTTTGCCCGCTGAGCTCTGCTATTTTCGGCAAATCCGCAGCAGTAAAGCGCTTGTCGCTGTACGCCTCCTCCGCCGAAGCAACGCCGAAATCAGGCAGCGTCTGCGATTTCACATAGTCCTTGTCCAGGCGCTTTCCCTCACTTCCCGGCTGCAAAAACAGCTTCCAGATTTCCTCCAGATAGCTGCTGGCCAGGCTTTCGCCCACATCCTCATGCCATGTGAGGATGAGCTCCTTTTGCGCCGCACACACAGCCTGAGCAAAGAAATAGGCATCCTCATCAAAGGAAGAGCCAACCGTGGGCAAATCGTAGCCTGCATCCGCCAGCTGCTTACGCTCCGTATCGTTATAAATCCAGTTTTCGTTTTTAGCCTGCGGGAACTCGCCCTCGCGCAGGCCCATAATATACACACTGTCGAAGCTCAGCCCCTGTACGTTGCCAACCTCCGTAAAGAGTACGCCGTCCCTGCGGCCGAAGCGCAGAGTAAGCTGCACCTGTCCCAAAGCCTCCTGCAGCAGGCTGTTCCATTGGCTCAGCGTCAGCTTGCAGTCACTGTTTTCCGCCACCTTGTAATCAAGCACCAGCTGCTGCACAGCCTTCAGCACTGCGTCCTTGCTGCGCAGGCAGGCCAACATAAAGTCAAGCGGCACGCCCTGCTTATGCAGGCTGCCCAGACGCTCTTCCAGCGGCAGCGATTGCACAAGCTGCGTCAGCTGCTCGGCATATTCGCTGATGGCAGCCTCCGCCTTAGTGCTTTCTATAAAAGCATCCAGCTGCTGCCACAGCTCCGTTGCATCCCCCAGCAGCTCGTGTGCCTTCTGCATAGCCTCCTGACGTGTTTTGAAATACGTTTGCGTGCGCAGGCTGCTTGCCGTTTCCACATCCACATCAAAGAACAGACGCAAAAGCTCGCAGCTCAGCAGCTCCAGATAGGCCGCTGCCGCCTCACGTCCCCTGCCTGCGGCAGTAAGCAGCAGGCGCAGCATAACAGCCAACGGCTGCGACACCAGCGCAGTTGTCTGCGGCAGGCTCACCGGCACACCGTATTCATCCGCCAGCTGGCGCAAGCCGCTGTATAAGGAAAAGTCGCGCACGGCAACAACAATGCGATTGGCAGCACACTTTTCATGCGCCAGCTGTTGCTTGATACGCTTCAGCACCCAGCGCATCTCCTGCTCATCGGAGGCAAAGCAGTAGCTTTCCACACCTTCCGCAGGCACCGGCGCGGGCGCATGCCCCAAGTGACGCAGCTGCCGCATAGCAACGCCTGCCGGAGCTTGTCCCAATTCCTCTGCCGCAAGGCTTGCAACAGTCGCGCCAAGAATTTTCAGCGCATTGACGGTGTTCGTGCTCGCGCGCATAAACTTGGTAATTGATTCATACTTGGCTTTTTCGTCGGAGCTTACCCTGCGTCCCTCATAGCTCATGCTGATTACCAGATCATCCACATGCTTTGCCAAAGCCTGCAAAAAGTTTATCTGCACCTGGTCAAGGCTGAAGAAATCGCAGATATAGATATGCTTCCAAGGGATTTTGCAATCCTGCTTCTCCAACATCTTCTCTGCCAGACGATACTTGCCCTCCAGGTCATACCATTTATTGTTTTCCAGATATTGACGATAAAGCAGATAAAAATTGCAGACACCCAAATCCTTGCCCTTCAGCTCATCCTCCTCAAAGGATTTTTGGATTTGGCCGTAGATATCGTCCTTAGTGGCACCGCAGCGCGACAGCTGGCTTACGAGTGAGGTCATGGCCTTCACAAAGCCTGTTTTATGCGCCAGCGAGCCGAAATATTCCAGCTGCTTGTGCGTAGTCATACCTGTAAGCTGCTTGTTCTCCATCATATAGTCGATGATGTCCTGCACAATCAGCTCCTGACTGCGACGGCTCAATTCCTTGTAATCTGTACCGCCGTTAAGGTTCATCAGCTTGCCGGCCAGGGTATCCATGCCCATGGTTTCCACATTAGCATAATTGCGGTGCACATCGTCCGTCAGCAGGCGGTTGGGCAGCACCAGCACGCCTTCGCCCAACGGCTGCTGCGAAAGCTTCTCTGCCAGCTGCGAGCGCAGGCTGCAGCCGAGAGGTACATAAATCAACTTTGCCATAACAATCTCCTTCTGTTTATCCTTCAACGTAATATTGGTCAAATCTTTATAATGCTTATTATACCATAAGCGACTGCCAAAGATTGTCTATTTGAGGAACGGATTTTTAGGGAAAGGAAAAAGGCTGCCACTTAATTGTGACAGCCTCGGGAAATACTATATTATATTATGCTTCGTATTCAGCTAACTTTGCAGCAGCTTTCGGACAGCCTTTTGCGGCAGCCAGCTCGAAGTAGGTCTTGGAGCAGATTTTGTGGCCCATAGCCAGATATTGCTCGCCCAGCTTGTACATATCTTCTGCATATTCAATGTCCTTCAGCTTTGCGGCAGCCTTCGGGCAGCCTTTGGCAGCAGCCAGTTCGAAGTAGGTTTTGCCGCAGATGCAGTGGCCCATGCCCAGATAATGCTCGCCCAGCTTGTACATATCTTCTGCATATTCCATGTCCTTCAGCTTAGCAGCAGCCTTCGGGCAGCCTTTGGCAGCAGCCAGCTCAAAGTAGGTCTTGGAGCAGATGCAATGGCCCATTGCCAGATAATGCTCGCCCAGGTCATACATATCTTGTGCATATTCCATGTCCTTCAGCTGTGCGATTGCTTCCTCGGAGCCTTTGGCAGCAGCCAGCTCCAGATAGGTTTTACCGCTGATGCAGTGGCCCATACCCAGATATTGTTTAGCAAGCATCAGGCAGCCTGCAACATATTCTTTTTCTTTAGCTTCGGCAGCAGCGATTTCCTCATCGGTAACGCCGGCTTTTTCTTTGAACCATGCCATAATAGCATCCATATCTTCAGCCTTGTGCAGCACGCTTCTGAATTTATAGTCAATCACCTTGGTAGTATACAGGTACTCAACACCCAAATCCAAGTCAAAATAATCCAATCCGAAAAATGTCAGAATACCATCAATAACAACCTCAGCATTAGCAGGATCCTTTGCCAGCTTAGCAATTTGTAAATACTTTTCAGCAACAGTCGTCATTTAAAAAACCTCTCTTTTTCATTCTTTTGTAAGAATAATCAATTATTAGTTCCTTTGGAACCAATATAATCATATCACGATTGAAAATAATTATCAACTATTATATGGGAAATGGCGGGAAAATGGGAGATAGAGGGGAAAGATTCTGCTATGCTGCCTTTTGCCTCTTGGCATATTCGTGATTTTGCTTTGTTGGCGAATACGCTGATTAAAATTCTTGCGAGAGGTGTGGGACAGAACGAAGTTGCCAGAACTCTTGTCAAATGCCGGTTGGTGTGTTATAGTAAAGTTATCTTTGGAGGCTGGCTGCCTTCTTGAAAGCCTGATTACCGCTTGCGGTTTTGTAATATAAAATTATTTAGGAGTGTGATTTTATTATGGACGCCGTATCCGACACAATTACGGATGTAAATGAAGCTAGTGATAGTGTTTCTCAAATGCTTTTGGCACAACAAGAAGCTATATTAGATGATGCATATAATAAAGCTATGCTATTTGAAAAAAAACACAAAAAGATAAAAAAGAGAATTAAAAAAGCTGGCGAATATATAGATCAATCTGACACAATCTCTGCAGAAGATAAAGAAAATTTAAAAAGAATTCTGCATATCGACTAGAAAAATACTATTTGTGGTCTTATAGTCTGTTATTTTTTCCAACATAGCAATAAATTTTGTACAAAAAAAGACCTAGAGTCCGTGTTCTGGCGGACCTCAGGTCTTTTTGTTTGCGTAAAAATATATTGTTTTAGATAAAAATAAGGCGTTCTACCTCAGTCAGGTAGAACGCCTTTGGTGTTTAATGTGCTGTTACGCTGTCAGCTTGGAGGCAAGCTCGCGCACCTCTGCTTCCGAAAGCTTGGAAAGGCGAACTGTTCTTTCGATGCTTTCGCCTTCGCTCAAAAGATCTTTGGCAAACTCCAATCTGCTGGCATACATACCCTTCTTTTCAGCTTTTTTCGCTGCCTCTTTAGCTCTTTTTGCTGCATAAAGCTCAATAATATCAGTCATAGTCTTTTCTCCTTCCTTCGTCTTTTTGAAAAAGCTGACTCTGTTCGCCAACTCTTTATAATGCATTTTATCTGGATTGGCACAGTTAAAATCCTGCATCAGACGGCCTAATGGTGTATCGCTCCTGCAGGAGGCATTTACATAGACTATCTTCGAGCCGTCGGCAAAGGAAGTGCCATCTTCCTTAATTGTACGTTCAATATTGTAGATAGGATAGTTACGGTGCAAAACATCATGCTCCGTAATAAAAATTACATATACATCATTCAGCTTATCGTATTTCTCTCCTGCGTCCAAAAAGTGTACGTCCAAAACGCTGCTGTAATAACGCGCTCTTTTAACCGGAGCGCCTTCATCATCACGCTGGATTTCAACATTAAAACGTCTGCCATTCTCGTCTGTTGCCAAGATATCCAACTGCGCCGAATGACCATAAAGATTTTGGATAAACTGCTGCGTATTTACTGTCTTTACGTTAATTTTATCATTATTCAGGATAATACGCAATAAAAGCTGTGTACTTGCAACATCATCGGCAAATACCTTATTCATAAAGCAATTATTCATTAAGGTTATATCTGCTATGATTTTTTGTGGCTCGCTTAATTTTGTTTCTGCCATTACTTCAACTCCCTCGTATAATATAGTCATAGCTTAGGTTGTTTTTAATAAAAATTTAAGCTATATTGTTTTAGATACTGTGGATTAG
>ENA-UEOJ01000037-UEOJ01000037.1-human-gut-metagenome-genome-assembly--contig:-NODE-37-length-90167-cov-6.468343_pt1 | contig 90167 bp, 82 predicted proteins | sample MGYA00242885_ERZ507886 | MGnify/ENA primary metagenome ERZ507886 (study PRJEB26167, sample SAMN06115505) | human gut metagenome | host: Homo sapiens | place: China:Anhui | collected 2015-08-07 | study... | reverse complement strand
CGAGCTTCGCGGCACTCCGGGTGAGCTTACCATAACGATTGACGCAGATGGCAATATATCCGAAGAAGTTACGAAAATCATAGTTATGTAGATAGAGGTCTTGTTCAAAGATTTAAGATTACTCTTACCGAAGTGTATGATGGTGACTTTGTTCTTCCTGAAGGAATTGAAGAATCTCTTGTACCTTTAATTAAACGTAGTACTCAAAAAGTACCTAAACCTGTTCGACTTACTAATAATCTTCCTTTTGATAGAGTTAGTACTGTGGGTTATGCTACATCAAGGGAATTTCCTTTCATTAAAGAAACTTCTGCTCGTTTTAGAAAACATCTTCCTGGGATGTGTGCTATGCCTTGTTATGATTATATCAACGGATATATTTATTTATTTCCTGCTGATGATAAATTTATTGAGGTAAATCAAATTGTTGTAGAATCTGCTTTTGAACATCCTACAGAAATACAACTTTCAAATGGAGAAATAGATTTAGATGATGTAGTTGATGATGAAAATGAATGGCTTCTTTCTGAAGATATGATTGGTCAACTTAAAGAAATTATTTATAAACGTGATTTATTTACTCAACTTCGTGAACTTAATGAAGTGCCTAGTAATGTAAAAGTTAATGGATAACATATTATGGCTATTAAAGAAACTCCTATAAATTATAGAACATATTACAAGTTGATGAAAGAAAAAGCTTGTAATAAGATTGAAGAACTTAAACAAACAAAAGATGAATTATCTGATAATCTTAAAGTTCAACATAAAAATCTATTAGATAATGTAGGTATTTATAAATCAAATTTTGATGTTGATTTGCTATCATATATCGAATTTAAAGAAAATAGATATATAAATGGCAAGTTTTACAAAGTAGCTGATGGTCTATTTCTTAATAGAAAAAATGATTATGAAATTGTTTCTGATTTATATACTCTTTATCAATATGCTAAGAATCAGAAAAAACTTAATGATTTAGAAAAAGAAATAGATAAGCAAAGTAAATTAGCTAAGCTTACTCTTAAACAATATACTGAAATTCTTCGTATTTTTTATACTGAAGTTCATAAAAAGTTAATTCTTGAAGGTAAAGGTTACGTTTTTAGTGGTAATATAGGTTGGATTTGTATTAATCGAATTGTTCTTAGAAGGAATAAGCCAATAGTAGATTATGCTGCTACAAAGAAACGTGAAGCTGAACTTAAGAAACAAGGTAAACGAATTTATAATAAAGAAGAAGCAGATTGGTGTAAAAAGAACGGAATAGAATATAAAGCTGAGGACAAACGAGTATTTAGGAAAGATGAATATATTTATGAAATTCCTCTTGTTTTTTCTCGACTTACTAATGGTTCTAAATTAAAACTTGAAATTACAGATTATCGGCATAGAGACATAAGGGGCAAATCAAATGATGAACTTATAGAATTATGTAATAGTGATATAAATAAAATTTGTGAGCTTCCTATTGACCTTAAAACTAAGGTTACATTATGTGATAAAGCTGATAAAATTCTTTATACTAAATTTATAAGAAATGAAAATCAAACAGCACTTATCCCTGCAAAGATTGATAGCAAAAATAGATAATGACTTTAATATAAGTGAATCTGATTGGATTCCACGAGTTGCAGCTTGGACTATTGATGCTTTATCTCAAATGCAAGTTTTACCTATGGAACGAAAACGTAGGAAACTTGAAGTTAGTGATAGAATTGCTCAATTTCCTTGTGAAATAAATGCAACAGAACTTAAAGTATTTGATAATAATGGTTGTGAAATACCAGAACTTAATAATGAAGCTTCTTGTGGTTGTAGTAAAGCTAAAAATATTACATCACAAGAAATTGCTATTATTGACGATACTAATAAATCTGGCGTTAATTTCATGAGAGTTGGAACAACAGTTTTAGGTAATAATAATCGTAACTTTGTTCTTGATTGTAATAATATAGAACTTAATTTTGATACTGATGAAATTGAAGTAGAAACTTATGAAGTAGCTACTTATTTTGATGAATATTATCAATGTGAAGTTCCTTATATCTATGATAACGGATTGCTTCTTGAAGCTCTTGCTTGGTATGTATTGTTTAAATATTTAAGTAGAGGTAGTAAACATACTGTATATAGTCTTAATAGCAATAATCAAGTACTTAATCCTTATTTACAATGGATTACACTTAAACCTAAAGCTATGGCTTCTGTTAAAATAGCTATTAGTAACAGTACTGATGGCTGGAATAATTTCTTTTATAATAGTACATTTCTTCCACGAGGTTAATTATGGGAAATATAGTAAGTAGTCTTAATTTAAATAAAACTCCTAGTCTTGTCCAATCTAATAGTCTTATATTTGCTAAAAATATAAGACTTGATGCTGATGATACGATTCATAGAGATCATGGAATTTTTCCTATAAGCATTTTAAAGGATGAAGATTCTTATACTGCTTATAGTAATATATTTTTTAGAATAGAACACGATATAAATTCTAATATATTTAGTCAAATAGATTCTGAAGGAAAATATGTTTTAGATGAAAATAACAATACTATACTTGATGAATCTTTTAAAATTGTAGGAATTGTTCCTAGTTCTAAAGAATTTTATGTATTTATAAGTAACAATAATAAACATTATATAATTAAATATGATGAACAATTAAATAAGTTTTTTAAATGTTCTTGTAATTGGACTTATAACGGTGGTAAAATAACAGGTAAACTAATAAATAATTTAAGAGGAGAAAAAATACTTAATATAGGAGAAAGTTGTGAAGATAAATTGATTCCATTTAAATCTATAAATTTGATTAAAAGTAAAGATGATGATGATGAATCTATTTATACTCAAACTCCTAATGTTCCTTTATTTAATATATCTTTAAAAGGAATATTTAATTATAAAATTCCTAATGGTTGTTATCAATTTTTTATAAGATACAAAATTAGAGATAATTTTTATACTGATTGGTTTCCTGCTAGTAAAGAATTATTTACAGGTAATAGTTTTAAAGAAATTACTAATTATGGTACAGTAAAATATGTAAATACTCATTTATCCTCTTCTACTAGTTTTATTTTAAATGTTAAAAGTATTTTGCCAGAAGAAGAATTAGAACCTATAGTAAAACAATATGAAAGTTTTCAAATAGGTTTTATTATTTCTACTGACGAAATGATTACTGCTAGAGCTTGGAAACATTTTTCTTTAAATACCGAAATAATAAATTTTGATTATAAAAATACAGATGGAGAAGAAATTGAAATAATTGATATGCTTAGTACAACATATCAATTATATAATGTAGGAAATATTACGAGTTTTAAAAATAAACTATATATAAGTAATTACATTGAAACTAATTTTAATCCTGATTATTCTAATAAAGCAAAAGATATAAAAGTGTCTATTGGTAAGTATAACTTATCAAGAAAAGATGATATTCCAGCTATAAATGGAAATAAAGTAGTATTTGTTGATAATAGTTCAAATATTATTTCTGGTGTAAATTTAGAAAATTCTGATATTGTAGTTGAGATATCTTTAAATTCTGAAAGTATAGGCATAGAAACTGAAGATAGTTTTATTACTAGAGCATTTAATTTAGTAAATAGTGATAATAGAAATTTTAAAGATGTATTAAAAGATTCTATTGAAATTCCATATGTTTCTAGTCTTGCTAATGTAAAAGAGAATGTTATAAATGACATTAATGTAATAGATGTAGAATTTTCCATGAAGGGTTGTAATCAACGTGACTTTCTCATGGATTTAAAAACTAAGTTAATACCTCGTTTACCTAAAGGATATAATGTTGACCAAGTTTATGATTTTACTCCTTTAATTGCAGATAGAGAACATAATTTATATCAAACTAAAGATAATATAAAAACTATAAAATTAAATTATTATAAAGATTCAAGGAATATTATACATCGACAACATGAAGCTATAATAAGTACTTCAGACGATTTAGACCATATACCTGATAATTTATCTCAATTATCTGTAGACGATATTGTAAATAAAATTATATATGGAGATAAAAAACCTACATATGGAGAAGAATTTATAAATGTAGATGGAATAAATACTGTTAAATTAGGAATAGATACTAATAAAAAATTAGGTATTTTAGAAGAATACGATAATGAATATAGTTTAAATTATTTATATAATGTAAAAACAATAGGAATAGAAATAATTAGAACTATTACTATCTATAACAAACTTAAAGAAAAAGATGAAACATTAGATTATTCTACTGAAATACAATTACGTATTAATCCTTGGAGATGGGATTTAATGTACGGTACTGTAATTAATACCAATATTCAAAATACATTAATTCCTTATCAACATTATAAATTTTACATACATTACATTAAGAAAAATGGAGAAATAACTAATGGGTATCCATGTAACAATAACGAAGATATAGAAGTTCCTTATTGTGAAAATGCGAATGTTATAAATTATCCTATTTTTGAAAATATAGATATTCCTAAAGAGTTTGATGGATATTTCTTTACTATTTTGCATACAAAAAATAATGTAGCTACTGTCTATAATATTCGACAAGAAAATAGTAATTTAATGGAAATGCTATCTATAGACATAGATTTAGGTAATATAAGTGAAGGAGAAAACATATCTATTAAACAAAATACAAATCGATTATATAAAGGAACATATCATTTTAGTAGTGATGCTACTAATATTAAATATTTTGGAGCAAATGGAGTTATATCTTTAGATTCATTTGAAGATATTGATCCTAATAAATTAGCTTATATTATAGAAGAATATTCTTTACAAGATGCTAAAGATACTGAATTAATTAAATGTACTCCTTTTATTTATAAAAGTATAAATAAATATGATAATTGGAATAATCTTAATTTATTAGGTTATATCTGTACTATATATCCTTTACATAAATTTACTGCTGAAACTTTTTATAATGACGGTATTAACGTATATAGTAAAGATTATAATAGTACAGATTTAACAGATGTAGCAAGTTTAAAATTAAAAGAAATTACTGATGTATTTCCTTTATTATCTACTGAATCTGTAAGAATTTATTCTAATTATAATTTAAATTATCTTGCTCTAAGAGAAGATATTAAAACAAGTACAAAAAGTATCAAAGATAAAGGAACAGTAGGAAATAATGTTACATATACTAGTTATATTTATAAACTAATTCCTAGTATTACTATGAATGCGGTTTATGAATTGCCTACTATGTATAAAACTTATACTCGTAAAACTTATTCTGTTTATAAAACAAATGAAATAATTAAGTTTGATAATACAATTAGAAGTAGTATATTACAAGAGGATGAAGGAGTTATAAACATTTTTAAATTTGATAATTTAGATTATTATAATATTCCTACAGATAAAGATATAATTGTAAACTTAGTTGCTATAGGAGATGCTATTTTAGTACATACAAAAGATAGTATATTTAAATTTTCAGGAAGTAATAATCTTCAATCCTCAAATGGAGAAATTCAAACTACTGAAAATGTATTTAATACTTGTGTTTCAGAACTTTTTGGTTCTGATTTTGGTTTTGCTGGATTACAAGATAAAAAACATTGTATAATATGTGAACAGGGTTATATCTTTTTCGATAAAGATTCTAATATAATTTATAATTTTTCTGGAAGTTCTCAATTAGATAAACTAAATGATTCTATAGAAAAATTATTTAGATATAAATCTATAGAAAATATTTATTTTGCTAATGATTATTATAATAATAGAATTTTTATATGTATAGAATTTGAAGATACTACTAAAGTTACATTATCGTATAATCCTACAACAAAGAAATTTATTAGTCTACATGATTTTTGGTTTAATGACGCTTTTAATACAAAAAATTATTGTTATTTTATAACAGAAAATAAAGATGATATTTGTTATGTAGATAAAACTAAACCTTGTTGTTATACCAAATTAAATTTAGTAGATACACTATATCCTCAAATAAAAGAATCTTCAAGATTTCCAGTTAAACCTCGTAGAATACCTGAAACTCAAAGTATAAATTTAAATAAGTATAAAAGTATAATAGATGTAATTGTAAATACTAATTTTGAAACAATAAAAACATTAAATGCTATACATTGGTGTAGTAAATATGTAAATACAGAATTTAAATCTATAAATAACGAAGATTTAGATACTTTAAAATTATCAGAAACTTTTAATGACAATCATGCTTGTGATAATATAAGAATTTATACTGATACTTGTTTATCTGATTTAATAAATGTTAAAAATATATCTAATAATAATAGTTTAAATACTGCTGATAATTATGAATCTGTTAGATATAATCAAGGTAGATGGACTTTAAATTATTTTAGAAATATTCAGAACTCTAATAACAATATAAATTCGTATATTTCGGATGAAAATAGTCTTATAGAAGGTAAATATTTTGTAGTTAGATTTATTTTTAGTAGTGATTTTAAATTAGAATCGTTATCTTTGAATTATAATAGTAAATTATGAATAGAAATAGATTAAAATATGGTGGTAGTAATCGTAAAAAAGCTATTTTTGGGTCTATTATTAACGCTGGCGCTAGTTTAGCTGCTACTGCTGCTCAAACTGCTGCTATTTTACAAGCTGCTAAAATACAAGCAACAGCTATGAAAGAAAATGCTAAAACCCAATCTCAAGCTATGCTTAAACAAAATGAAAATAATAATAATCTTCAAAGACAAAGCATATCTTTTACTACTGAACAAAATAAAGAAAATCGTCAACAACAGCAAGATATTCAAATGACTCTTCAAATGTTAGCTGGACAACAAAATATGAATGATATTAATGAAGCTCGTAAAGCACAAGTTAAATATGGTGGTAGGCCCAAAAGAAGAAATCTTAAATCAGCACCTTTTTACGGGGGAGCTAATATACCTTTTACTGTGACTGATGGTGGTGGCGTTGTTCCACTAGAAGTTGATAATAATGGTTTTGGTCTTTATGAACTTTATGGAAATGACCACGAACATTATCATAAAACTAAAAGTGGAAAACACAAAACTGGTGTTGGTATTAAATTTGCTAATGGAGAAGTTGTTGAAGGAGAAGGAAATCAAAATACTAATAAAGGAGAATTGCTTTATGTAACTCCTAATGATGCTATGTTTATTTCTAAACATAGCATTGATGGTTTTAATCCTAGAGCAGCTGTTGAACAAGGTCTTAATCCAGAAGATGCTTTTAATATTCAAGAAGAACTTAAAGCAATTAACGGATATAAAGACGATGGTACTAAAGCTAAATGTGGTAAACATAAAAGTATAAAACGGCTTTATGGCGGATACAATATATTATTTAATAATGCTAATTTAACTCAAAATCCTTCTAATCTTACTTTACCTGTTGCTACTGGGGCAGCATATTTAATTAATAATAAAAATGCTGAAGCTAAATTAGGTAGACGAATATCATTTAAATGTGGTGGTAGACATAAAGCTGTATTTGGAATTAACGGTATAAATCGCTTTTATAATGATTATATAAGTAATAGTTGGCTTTATGGGCCAAATAATTCATCTAATAATTCATCTAATAGTTCTACTAATACTTCTACTGGAGATTTTAATGACATAAATAATTCTGATTTTTGGAATAACTATGGTGGTGCTATTATGTCTGCTGGAGCTAATTTACTTGGAGGAACTATGAACTTTATAGGTAGTAGTATAGCAGGTAATATGATGGCAAATGCTGCTAATGAAGCTGCTGAAATTAACGCAGATGCTGCTAGGCGTCTTAAAACTATAGACCCAAGTATTCTTAAAGATGAAGATTATAAAGCTGCTCACGCTATAGCAGCTATTCGTTTAGCTGATACTAATGTTAATCCCCAACTTGAACGTATCCGTAGAGATGCTGCTGCTGAAACTAAACAAATTAATAGAGGAACATTAAGTTCAGCTGCTAGACAACAATATCTTGCCGGTACTAACGATAGGGCTAGACAAAGAGTTTCAGAAGTTATGCAATATAAGCATAATGCTGATGAAGCAATTAAACAAGAAAATGCTAAAACTATTACTAATACTTCTCAAATTAATGCCCAATTAGATACTCAAGCTAGACAAAATTTCACAAGAGATAGACTAGCTTTAGCTCAATATAATAATAATATTGAAAATCAACGTACAACTGGAGAGGCAAATGCTTATGCTTCTGGAACTACATTAGCAGGACAAGCTAAAGCCATGGGATTACAAAGCGGTCTTGGTAGTCTTGGTAATGCTCTTGGAGCAGCTGGAAACGCTTTTTCTACAGCATATGATGCCAAACAGAAATATGATAGAGATTTATTTAATGCTTATCTTGGTTTAGGAGATGATTCTCAAGTTCGTGCTGCTTTATATTTAAGAAACAAAGACCTTATCAAAGGAGCATGGGCTATGAATCAAGGTTCAGATGATGCTAGTATTGCTAATAGAAATATGATTAAAGAATGGGCTAAACGTAATAATTTTAAACTTTCTTAAATTATGGCTGAAAATTACAATTTTGCAGTAACTATGCCTAGTCTTAAGTTTACTGAATTTACTCCTACTCAATATAAATTAGATTATGCTGACCCAAAGATTCCTATTCAATCTATGGAAAAGTTAGCTGCTTTAGAAGAAAAAGCTTATTCTACCTATACTCCTGTTGCTCAAGCTTATAATAAAATTCGTCCATATTTAAACGAAGCAGAATACGAATGGCTTGATGAACAAGAAGAAAAAATAAATAATTCTATTCAAGCAATGATAGATGCAGGTAATACTGAATCTGCTGTTAAAGCTAGTCGTCAAGCTGCTATCGACTTTATGCGAAATAAAGAGCTTCAAAATAAAATGCAATATGAAGATTCAAGAAACAAATTTTTAACTGGACTTAAATCTCGTAATGATATAAACAAAGATACTCAACGAGCTGCTATTTTGGCAAATACATATAATTATACAGGTAGTACTGAGTATGTTCCTAAATTCGATCCCGAATCTTCAGTTAGTGTATCTGATATTGCTCATAGAGTAACTTCTCTTGTTCCAGAATATAGTAATTCTGAAAGAACTGGAAGTACAAATACTGTATTAACAGATAGTAAAGGAAATATTGTATCAAATCCTAATAATGCTTTTTATAAAAGAGGTTCTGTAAGTTCTTCTAATTTAAATTCTTGGAATGAAAAAGATAAAGATAGATTAGTTAGAATGTTTAAAAATATCATTAGAAGTGATAGTAAAATTAATGCTGGATTAAAACAACAATTTGACGTTAGTAATATTCTTTATGAAGATGCTGTAAAACAATTAGAAAATCCTAATTTATCTGAAAAAGATAGAAAACAATGGGAATCTGAACGTGATAGACATTTATCTGAAATAACAAATGATGATGGCATTATAATAAACGATTATAATAAATGGATTGATGCTAGAGTAATACCTATTATTGAAGATTTACATTATAAACGTAAAAGTACTGGCCATGAAACTAGTAATATATATTCTGATGATTGGATTGCTTCTACTTCTGCTATGAGAGAAGAAAATTATAACGATGAAGATGATGAAGACGAAAGCGTTCCGTCAAATGTTGTAGAAAAACAATATGATTTTGCTGGAGATTGGGATAAAACTAAAAATTGGAGGGAAGCATATGGTGAAATAGGTAAGCAATTAGCAGGTGAAACAAAAGGAAATGCTGCTAAAGATGCTAGTTATTTTAAATAAAATTAATATAATATGAGTACATTTAATATAGAAGAAGGTCAAAAATTATTAGATAATAGAGACTTTTACGGATATGCAGATTATTTATCTAAACATAGAGCAAAAGATGCTAGAAGTCAAAGTATTGTAAATGAAAAAATAAAAGAATATACAAGACTTGGAGATATACAACAATCTATATTAGAAAATAGGTCTGAAGAGGAACAATGGGCATTTAATTTTATTAGTGGTATGAATGGTGTTGGAACTATTCCTAATAAATTTACTTATAATAGTTACGCTAATCAATATTTAAATGCTGTAAATACATTACAAAGTAATGATGGTAAAAGAATACATAATCTCGAATTAAAATATAATAACGAAGATGAATTTAATCAACTATGTAATTCATTAAATACAACAAAAGAAGAAATAAATTCTAAATATAATGTAGTTATAAATAATAATTCTGATGATGGTAGTATTTCTTTAATTATAGGTACAGATAATAAATTATTACCTGTAATTCTTGATAGAAATTATGAATTTGATATTCCTAATGTAGAACAAGGAGTAATAAGTCCTGAAAGTAGATATTTTGGGATGATGATTAGGAATGATAAACGTAGAAGAAATGGAAATAGAATACAAGCTATAGATGAAACAGGTAGGACTTTATCTATTGATGAATTTAATAAAACTAATTTAGATGATTTATTAAATGTATATAAATATACTAAAGGTGTTTATGATAAAATATTATCTGACCAAAAATCTGATTCTTTTGAAGAAAGATTACACGTTACACCTTTTATGAGTTCTAGTCACAAAAGAGCATATGATGATTGGAAATCTGGTAAACTTAAAACCTCTGAATATAATAATATAGTAAAAGCTAAAACAGAATATTATAATACTCTTTTAAAACAATATGATTTTACTTCTAATCCTATGTTTTTAACTCAATATAAAGAAGGAGAAGATGCTGTATTAAGAGAAGTAGATAACATTGATAGAAATAAATATGCTGCTATTATAAGCTTAGCAATGAGCGAAAATAGAGTTACATATTCATCTGGAAATTTAAATGGTCAATTAGGAACAGTAATAAGTATTTCTCAAAAAAGAGATGATGATAAATTATCTGATAAAGAAGTTAATGCTTTTACAAGAATTTTTATTCCTGGACTATTTAATAAAAAAGCACAATCTGCGTTTAATGCTGATACTCAAGGTGAAGCTGTTATAACAAATGCAGATATGCGTAGATGGAACTATGGAAAAACATTATATGACGGAACTCGTGTAGGATATGATAAAGTTAATGGTTCTTATACTACACAAATAGATGAAAATAATAATGTTATTAGAGTGCCTGTAAGTCAAGATTATATTTTACATAAATTAAATGAAGATAATATTATAAGGTCATCTGTTAATACATTATATAATTTATTTGACGATAATGGAAATATTAATTCTTCTTTAAATATAGATAAAACAAAATTTAATAAACTTGTTACAGATTTAGCAACTAAAGGTGCTGATGAATTATATCCTAAATCCGAATATACTTCTGCTGAAAGAATAAATGAAAGAGATAGAATATTTAGAGCTATTTTACAATCTCTTTATAATAGATTAAATAAGTAATTATATGGATACAAATTCTATTTTTCAAGCTAGTTTTAATAATCTAAATAATAGAGAAGAAACTACTCCTAAAATAAATACAGAAGATGAATTAGACGCTATTCTTTCTACATTACCTTCTAAAGAAACTAGTTTTGCTACTATGGCTTATGATTTAGCAAAATCTGGAGAAGAAGGCATATTAGGAAGAACAGAAGATTTAAAAAAATATAGTAAATATGGTATCACTCCTAATGATTGGGAAAATTTAGATAAACAACTTGCAGATGCACAAAGTAATTGGGCTAAACTAGGTAATGGTTTAGCTCAAGCTGTTGTATCTGAAATAGGTCTTGGAACTGTAGGAGCAGTAACAGACATATTTGATTATGTTGCTCAAAGTATTTTACATCTTACTGATGAAGATTATTCTAATCCTATTAGTGATACTATTAAAGAATGGCAAGATACTTTTAATAATGAAGTAGCTCCTGTTTATGTTGACCCAGACATAAATATTCAAAATGGCGGTTTTACTAATTTTGGATGGTACTGTAAAAATATTCCTAATATTGCTTCTACTTTAATGTTACTACTTCCTGCTAAAGGTTTTACTTTAGCAGCTAGTACTTTAATTAAAGGAAGTAAACTTGCTAAAGGTATTGGTAATGCTCGTCGTTGGGCAACTGGTATTAGTAAACTTGAAGATGCTAGTCAAATGTCTAAACTTCAAGCTAGTCTTAATAGTTTTGAAGGTGTTGCTCGTGCTAATAAAGCTTTTGAAACAAGCGCTGAAGCTCTTCTTATGCGTACAGCAGAAAACTATCAAGAAGCAAGAGAAACTCATTCTAGTGTTTATAAAGAAGCAACAGATGCTTTTAGTAAAATGGATGATGCTGCTTTCGCTGAATGGGTAGAAATCAATAAAGCTATATTTGGCGATGAACAAGTAAACACAAATGATAAAGATGAAGTAGCTAAATATATTGCAAGAAAATCTGCTGATAGAACTTTTGCTATGGACTTTAGTAATATCATTTTTGATATTATTCAGCTTCATGGTTTAAAGAATATGGGTAAAGGAGTAAAAGAACTTAATAGAACTCGTAAAATAAGAGGTCTACAGCAAGAAAGTATTACTCAGGCTGGAACTATTGAACCTTTAGCCGCAGAAGCTGCTGGTGCTACTGCTGCCGGAGCTTCTACTGCTGGTGCTGTAGCAGAAGTTAGTCAAGGATTTCTCGATAAAGTTGGGGCTTTTGGTAAACGTATTGGTCAAGGAATTTATGATACTACTAAATTTAATGCTAAAACTATTTTAGAAGAATCTACTGAAGGTATAGAAGAAGCTGTCAACTATATTGCTCAACAAGAAGGAATTACTTATGGTAAAATGTTACTTAAAGGTCAAACTGATCCTTATGATAAAACTTATTTGACTGCTATTCCTTCTACTTGGGCTTATATGAATGGTAATCTTTCTGATTATCTTGCTAGTCCTGAACTTCAAGAATCTGCTTTTTGGGGAGTTTTTGGTGGTGTAGCTTTTCATCATGTAGGTAGCGCTCTTAATACTGGCAGACTTGCACTTGAACGTTATCAAGAAAATAAGAAAGCTAGAGAGAATCCTATTACTGGTGAAAAAGTAGAAAGAAGTTCTATTAGTCAGCTGTTTGAACAAAGTGATGTTAAAACTGCTCGAATGGCTATGGAAGGTCGTGCTCAAGAATGGAATACATTAAGAGAACGATTAAAAACTATTAATGCTGGTAGAGACCCATATAGTGCTATTGATGACCATAACCAATATGCAGCATTTACAGGTGATGTCGAATCTAAAGCCGCTATTGCTCGTGCTAGGGCTATCACTGATTTTCGTAGTAATCTTGCTATAACCGCTGTTAATAGCGGAACTTATGATATGCTTGTTGAATATCTTAGGTCAAAAGAAGTTAAACAAGCTATGGTTAATCTTGGTTTGAGTACTAAAGAATCAGTTGATGCGTATACTGAAGAAACTATTAGAGATTTAGAAAATGCTAAAGATGAATATGCTAAACAATCTGCTCATGTTCTAAATCAAATAGCATTTATGAATAACGTAAAAGGTCGTTATGCTAATGCTGATGAAAATATAGGCGAAGAAGATATTCCTATTGAATATGCTCGAATTATAGCTCATGATAATTATCTTAGAGCAAGAGCAGTTAAAGCTATTGAACAACAAATAGCTGCTTTGGGTGTTCTTGAAGCTGACCAAATTAATATAACTAACAATTTTAATCCTAATGTAGATATAGCTCAAGCTAAAGATGCTGTTGCATTAGGAGCTTTGCTTTCTGCTTATCAGCGTCTTTCTGTTCAAGAAAAAGAAGTTGAAGCTTGGAAGCCTAATGATTCTCTTGGTCGTATAAATAAAGGTAATCAATTAGAGCAAATTAAAGCACAAAAAGAAGCTATTCTTAAAGGCATTAAACGTCAATCTTTTAATAATGAAAATACTCAGATAGCTAATGTGTTTAATGCTTTTGCTATTGGTCGTCGTAGTGCAATGGACCCAACTACACATCTAATTGAAGAAAATGTTCAAGCTACTGATGAAGATATAGTTAAAGATGTTAGAGCATTCTTTGGCGATGAAATAGGAGATGTTTCTGACGAATCCATTATTCAGTCTGCTAAAGCTCTTAATAGAAAACTTAATAATCTTCTTAACGAAGATGATAATAATAGTATTGTAAATGCTAATAAAACACTGTTTACTTTATTTGAACATACTGCTCAACTTGAATTACAAAAGGTAATGGAGCAATCTTTAATTGCTAGTAGTATTAGTCAAATTAGAGAACGAATTAATTATTATCATAACGGACAAAATGAAGTCCGTAAACAAAAGATTACTTTTGCAGAAGATATAATTAAACGTGCTATACAAGAATATAAAGGTGTAAAAGATGATAATGGTAATGATTTAATTATATCTATTTCTGAAGCTCATAAAAATAATGTTCAAGAAGCTCGTCGTATAGCTGAAAGCGTTATGGCTACTCCAGGTGAAGGTGCTGTAACTGCTTCTGAGTTTATTGATGCTTTAAATATTCTTGCTCTTCATCGTAAATCTAATAAAGTGCTTTATGATATAATAAGTGGTATTATTAATCAAGAAGCTGAAGCAGAAGAAGAGTTAGAGCTAAACCAAGAGGAAGAAAACACCACATCTAAAAATGGCGTACAAGCTCCACAAAACACAAATACGAACAATCCTCCATCTCCGGCACAACAAGTCAACAGACAGCAACCTACAGCCCCACAAAGGCAAACAGGCAATAAAAATGACTCACGTCCACGCAAAAATCTAAAAGTTATCATTAATAATAGTGGTAATATTAGTTCTATTAAGGTAGCAAATGTTCCTGGTCGTAATACTTTTCCTGTTAGAGTAAACAGAGATGGTACTTATGAATTTGAAACTGAGGCTATGACTATGTCTCAGAAACTTGATTTAATTGCTGCTGGCTTATATGATATTGATGAAGATGTAGATTTTCAAGCTCCTAATATTAAATGGGAAGCTACTACTAATCCTATTATTAAATTAAATAATAAACGTCCTTTTACAATCGTTAAAAAAGGATTTATTGAAAATGAAAATGCAGAACAACAAGCAGGAACTCCCGAACAAGAATCTGAAGGTGAACCTGAAATTGAAGAAGGTGCCGAGGAAAATGTAGATGAAGATACTGATGAAGGTTTTGATGGTGAACCTAACGATGCTGACGCTAGTAGCGATGTAGAAGAAGGTGGTACTGCAATACCTCCTAGCTCAGAAACTATGCCTCCTCTTCCTCCTGCTGCCGAACCTAGCACCCCCGTAGGGAATAATCAAGCTGGTTCCACTGCTGCTATATCTTCTACGGGGGAGGGCATTGATTTTAATGAAGAAGTTATCGCTACTACTACTTCTAAAGTAGAAGATTTAACTAAAGCCAATATTGATTTTGATAAAATAGAATCTGAGTCTATTGACGAACTTGTAGCTAAGTTTCCTAATACTCCTCGAGAAACTATTGAAAGTGCTGTTAAAGCTCAAGTAGAAAGTCTTCGTAGGGCTAATGAACATATTCGTAGTTTACAATCTTCTGTTCTTCAAACTGGAGCAGAAGCTATGTATTTCTGTAAATTAGAAGACCCTTCTAGTGATAATTTTAGTTCTGTTTTTGAAGCTTCTGCTGAAGCTTTCTTAAATGAATATTCTAAGTTATTATTAGTAAATGAAGTTGATGGAAAGAAACTTGTTCGTTTAGATGATATTATGCGTCTTTGTAAAAATGTTTATCCTTCAACCAATACTAATGAACTTGGTTTCTTCTTTAATATAATTACTAATTATCTTAATAAACATAAAGATAAATATGAAGTAGTTGATGCACATAAGACTGATTCTATTTTAGGAGATATTACCAAAACTAAAGAACAAATTATTGACGAACAACTTCCTGATGGTCAATTTAGAGTTAATATAAGAGATTTTATTGAAATGGCTGGTGCTAGTATGCCTAGTATCAGAGATGCTTATTTTAACGCTTTAGACTCATTAAAAGTTGGAGATAAAGTTCAAATGATTGTTGAAGATAATGAACTTATCTTTATAAGCAACGGTGTTACTATAGGTAATATGCCTCTTCCTAGTGTAGTAAATGGTAGATATCTTCAAATAAATCAAGGCTGGTATACTGATGTTACCTTAGATGCTAATGGAGACCCTATTAGTAAAACTATGGATATATTTAAAGATTTATTCTTAGGTAATAGTATAGCCCATGATGATTTACGAGAACTTCTTGCAAGTATAAGTGTAGCAAAAGAATCAGATAAAATTGAAGATAGTGATAAGCGAGCTTTTGAAACAAATCCTTTAATTGCTACTATTTTAAATCAAGCAAGAGCTTTAAAAAATAAAGGTGTACCTAATACTATAGTTAAAGTAGAAGATGATGGTAGCATTGATACTAAAGCTTTGCTTTTGCATTTAGTTAGACTTTGGCATTATACTAATACCGCTGCAATTGCAACAAGTAGAGCTGAAGTTTTTAATAATATTAATATTAATATTAATTCTTGGTTTAGAAAACTATATAGAACTTATGATGCAGTTTATAATATAAAGAAAAACCAAGATGTTATAGTTACTAAAAAGAAAGGTTATACTGCTATTAGTTTATTTGAAAACACTGAAGGACATTATGATGAACTTCCTTTAGCTATGGATGCTTTAGCAGACCCTGATAATACTAGACTTACTTGTGCTAATTTCGGTAATACTCGTAATATTAGAATTAGTGGTAGACCCTCTGTAACTATGGCTGGACAAAAACCTGGTAGTACTTACGTTTCTCTATTTAATGGAGAAGAACTTCCTAGTTTAATTAAAGCTTATGCTGTTAGATTGTCTGATAAAGCTAATATAGCAAATAATCAAACTTTAAAAGCTATAGGTAGTCATGCTCAACAATATTTAGCAGAAGTTATTCGTGAAATGATTGATGCTGGTCCTATGAGTAATACTACTAAATTGGAAGAAGCTATTAATGCTATTGTAGCAACTAATAGTCCTAATGGTTCTATTCCTTTATTTAGACCTTATAATGGTAAAAGCGGAACTCTTACCATGGAACCTATTAGACTTCCAAATGATCCAAGAGCTAGTGGTATCAATGTTGCTTTTACAGCAGCAAATGGTAATGTTGTTCGATTTAGATTTTTCAATAGAACAAGTTATGGAACTTTTGGGTATACTACTGCAAATGGTAAAACTTTAAGTAATAACAAATCAATAGATGCAACTATTGCTCAAGATGCTGCAAAAGCATTTATGAAATGGCTTGAAGATAAAGTTGCTATCAATATTGATTTAACTGGTATTGACGATGATTCTATAAATGATACTAATCATAAAGGTTTTATCAATAGAAAAGATGGTAAATTAGTTGTAAATATTCCTACTAAAGTAAATAATGGTTATAATCAAGAATTTGATAGTTATCATGATTTTATTGTAAAGAATAATCTAATTAAAGTCAATACTAAAAAGGGTAAAAATGGTAAAAACTATGAGAGATTTGGTGAAAAGCAGACACTTAATCAAATATTATGTGTATCTTTGCCTACAAAGAAAGCAGTAGCTTCTACTTCTACTACAAATCTTCCTAATAATATTAAGCTTGAAGAATTTACAGAAGAAAAAGATTATACTGAATTAGTTGATTCTTTTGATAAAACTACTGTAAATGGTAAAGAAAAACTTAGTACTTCTGGTGAACATCTATTTTTAAGTATACTTCCTAAAGAATCAGCTATTAAATTGTCTAGTATTGCTGCTGAAGAAGATTTAGAAGTAGCAGAGTTATTTCCTCCTACAGTAGAATATCTTGATGAATTTAATGATTATAATGTAGGAAATGTAGGTGCACAACCTATTGCTGCTACATCTGGCGGAAGTGAAAGAGTTACTACACATATTTATAGAAATGGACAACGAGTTTCATATACTATTACAGGAAAAAATAGAACTATAGTTGGTCCTAAGTTTATAAATATGGCTTCTTCTAAAAGAGTTGGAAGAAAACTTAATGCAGTTAAAATTCTAATGCACGAAAGGATTCATAATATTCTTCAATCTACCGATAATAAAAATAAAGAATTACTTAAAAATCTTATTGAAGTTTTTGAAGAATTTAAACAACTTGCAACTCAAGATATTTCTAATTCTAATTTAAATGCTGAAGATAAGGCTATTCTTGAAAAACTTGTACAACTTTATAATAAATATGAATCAAAGCATAAAGAACGAGTTACAAAAGGATATGACCCTAATTATAAGCATATAGAAGAATTTCTTGTTGATAGTTTAACTAACGGTTTCCTTTATGATTATCTAAATTCTAAAACTGTAGAAAATGCTAAAGATAATAAGAAACCTGAAAATCTTCTTAGTAAAATTCTTAAAGCTTTAGCTAAATTTTTTGGTTGGAAAGAAGTTGCTGATAATTCTTTACTTATGAAAGAACTTAATATCATAAGAGAAGGATTTAAAGGAGTTAATGATGAAGTTACTGAAACAACAGAAACAACAGAAACTACCGAAACAGAAGAAACTGAAGAAACTGAAGAACCTGAAACTCCAGAAGAACCTTCTAAAGAACCATCTAAAGATGAAAAAGAAGATGAAAAAGAAGATGATGACCTTTCAATATTAGATGATTATGATATTTTAGATGAAGATGATAGGGCTCTTTTAGATGAAGATTATGATGAAGCAAATAATGCTATAATTGAAGATAAACATGCTATTGAAGATGATTATCTTAACGTAAATAACGTTTATGCTTTCAAAAACAGTTTACCTTTGGAATTACAAGCAAAATTTGCCTCATTAGTTAACGATGGCACGATTGAAACAAAGTGCTATTAACAATCTATCATTTGACAAAATATAACGCTGAAATCGAATATTTTTAAATTAAATAAACATTTATACTATGGCTACTTGTGGTATTAAAATTACAGACTTACCTAATCTTCCTATTGTTGAAAGTCTTAAAGATTATTACAAAAATAATACTAATAGACTTGTTCAATCAGCACTTTTGATTATGAACGAAGATATGTCTGATTTTAATTCTGATTTTATTGAATTTTATAAAAACAAATATAAACTTAAAACAACTCCTACTTTTAAATCTGCAAATGCTTCTGTTATCAAAAAGATAACAGAAGCTGCTGTTGATTATACTAATAACCAGTTTCCTCAAACTAGTAATGTAAGTACTGAGACTATTAGTTCTTTTGATAGTTATTTACATAATTATTCTGAAAGTGCAGCTCGTGATGAAGGTAAAGTTCATGTTTCTCATGTGATTTTAAAAGAATTTCAGCGACTCAAAGAAAAGAATAAAGGTATTAAAGGAAATGAACTTGTATATTATATAAATACTGCTCGTACAGGATGGCTTAATCTTATTTTTGCTAAAGCTTCTTTATTGTTTGATAAAAGTGCAGATACTTTTAAAGAAGAATATAAAGCTTTAGAAACTAATGATGCTAGACGAGAGTATATTAGTAATATTCTTGGTGGCAAAAATAAAACTGAAGCTAACATTAATATGTATGCTGTATATCTTGAATTAAATTCAGATAGTCAGCATACTCATGAGTATGTTTTTGGTTTATTTAATGACCCTCTTTTAAATAAAGTATTAAAGGATGTTAGTAGAGACGCAGATGAAATTCAAAGTCAAATAGATGCAGAATCTAATGCAGAACTTAATGGAAAGACTTCTGTTGATATGGAAGATTCTCTTGTAGACTTAGATGAATCTGTTGCATTATATGACCATTCTGGTATTAAAGATGATTTTAACAAACATGTAAGTGATACTATTACAGTATATTTTAATACTCTTCCTGTATTAAATTCTAATGATATTACTGACTATGATGTTAATAACTTCTTTGCACTTCCGGCTATGATGTCTTCTAAAGAATGTATTCGATTCATGTATCGTATCAATGAAGATTTTAAGGATATTGATAGCATGATTAAAGCAGTCGAAAATGCAAGTGTAAGAGTTAAACATTTTAGGGCTTTTACTAAGTTTGCAAAAGATTTACGAGCTGACCATAATTTTGCTAGTGCTGTATTTTCTACATTTGCTCGTCCTAAATTTACTGGTGTTGAGGTTCGAGTAAAAGGTACTAAAACTAGTGTAGCTACTTCTAATCCTAGAGTTAATGCAGAATCTGCTTTAACGTTTGACTTTATTACTGATATTAAATCTTCTATTAGTCAAAACGATTATCAAACCATGACTAGTGTAGTAGAAGATTTAAATACTACACTCACTAATCTTAAAAATGATTTTACTTCTGTTAATAACCCTGATTTAACAAAGAGTGATAGAGAATCTAAAGTAGAATCTTTTAAAAAGAATAAAGAATCATTTATAATTAAAGCTACTCAACTTATAAAAGCTTATTTTCCTTCTGTAGAAGTAGATGCTATTCGTGCTTATTTAGAATTAAATAATGAAGCTAATAAAGTTAATAAAGAATTTGTTAATAATTGTATTAACTTATTTAGTAATATTAAAGAGACAGTAGATGAAAGTAAAGCTAGTAAAGAAGCTTATGATAAAATGCAAGCCGATTTACAAGCTATTCGTGCTTATAATAGGAATCTTGATTTTCAAAAAACAATACGAAAAGATGTTTGGATTTCTAGTAATAGATATTTAGATGAAAATAGTGTATTAAGCGAAGATTTTATTAAAGGTCAAATTACTTCTATTCGTTCTTTAGTTCAAAAGCTTCTTCCTTACTCTGTTACTTCTGTTCGTCTTAATGGTAGAAATATTTATGGCAATAACCAATCTGCTGTTCTTAATAGTAGCTGGATTTCTGGTCTTAAACATATGACCGAAACATTCTACGAAGATGAATTTGGTAGGTTGCGTAATGATGAACTTGAAAAATGGGGAGAAAATAAACTTCTTAGAACTTCTCAATATAAATATTCAACTCTTTTAGTAGAACAAAAAGATGAAAATGGTAATGTTTTAAATCCTGATACTGCATTATTTAGAATTGTTGATAATAAGGTATTGCTCACTAAAAATGCTGACAAAATATTTAAAATATATCTTTTTACTGGGTCTAGTAATATAGATGAGGGAAGTAATATGGATTATACCAAAATGACTAAGCCAGATTTCTTTCCAACTTCATATATGGCATTCTTTAATACTAAAGATAATACTGCTCCTAATGTACCTCTTGCTACTTACTTTTTGAAAACTCCTTCTGATGCTCCTAATGCTTTTACTATTAGAAGCGTTCGTCATGATGCCTCAAATCTTGTTGTAGTAGCTGACCCGGAAAAAGTCCATAATGATATTGAAGAAATTATTGAATCTTCTATTCCTTTAATGGATGCTAATACTTTTATAGAAAACTATTTAAACGAAGATAATGATATACCGCTTAAAAATAGATTTGCTGAAATTGAAGATAAGTATTTAGTTCCTCTTCTTACAAATCCTAAAACTCAAATTGTTACAAACAATAAAGCTATCCGATATACCTCCCCCGTAAAAGATAATGGGAAACGAGATGGCTACATTACTTATATTACCAAAGAAGGCATTCTTATGGTTTATAAAGGGGAGTTTGCTATTAAAAATAATCAAACTAGAATTTATAATCCTGAATTAGTTGGTATTGTAAATAAAAATATTGTTCAAAGTGTAGCATATAAGAGTGTTCCAGAAACCATTCATAATATATTCTATGATTATTATAGAAATAAACTTGAACATTATGCAGTTAAAGTAAATGATAAATGGTATAATAAAGTAGAATATAAAATCAATACTGATACTCCTATATATAAAATGATTCGTAATCAGTTTAAACAAGAAGTATTAGATGGTGCTATAGCTATTAGTCATTATTTTAAACTTAAAAAGTTATCTAATGGTAATTATATTGTAGATAGAAGAAAAACTAAAGATGGCATAATGCATCCTGCTGTAAACGAAGATGCAGATTTAACTCGTGGATATGATAATTATCATATTAAAGGAGGAAATATAATTAAGTATGATGATAGCAATCTTACATATGAATTAACTGGAGAAGTATTTAAGTTTACTAATTTTACTCTTACAGTAAGAGGCGAAGATGGTAAACTTGTTACTAAAAAATATTTTGAAGATTTACTTGATACTAATCAAACAAATGTTGATAAGAGTAAGATAAACTTCCTTTACGGGGGAGCTACACAGCTAGTATGTAATGAAGAAGGTAAAGTAGTAGATGTAGTATTTACTGACGAACAATTAGCTAATATAGATAAAGCTATGTCTAATTACCTTATGGACTATTTTGCCCAAGTTACAGACTTAGTTAATACTAATAGTAATTTTATCAAAAATACTCCTACTACAAGAGCTGCTATTGCCGAATATGCAGCTAATGTATTGCTTATGATGTTTAATTATGATTACATTTTAGATGGTTCTCCTAAATTATATAAAAGTAATCAAGATGTTATTAAACGTGTAAAGCAATATCAAGGTTCTGGTAGTCCTTATGGTTCTGCTAATTATTTGTCTACTTTTACACCTGACGTTAATCTTGCTACTAATTCGTTTTTAAATGATGGTTATATAGAGGAAACTGATGTAGAAACAGTAATAGAAAACGGAAAAGAAGTTAAAAAGATTAAGCGAGATGAAAAGGGTAATCCTAAAACTATTAAAAGAAAAGTTAGCGATATTATAGATAAATATCCAGCTCTTGCAGGTCTTAGACAACGTAATGGTTTCTATGCTGTAACTATTGAAAATACTCGTCGTACAAATGTAAAAGCATTAGAGATTCTTGAAGAAGTTTTAGTTAAAAGAGCAGGTCTTAGCCCTGAAAAAGCTAAAGATTTACTTTGGGGTGAAATTGAATATAAAGATGGTAAACCTGTTATGAAAGACGGAATGCCTGTTCGTAAAGGTGGTTACCAAGATACTAAAGTAAATGATGCTCAATCGTATATTACATTAGAAGAATTTATTCGTAGACTTTCAGCTAAAGGACAACTTAAACGTTATCTTCCTTTAATTGAAAAACTTATGGATGAGTCTAAACCTATATCTGCTAAAGATATTTCTGAATTTGTTCAAGTTCAGAAAAACTTTTATTATGATATGTGGTATGATGAGAATTATGGTATTGAAGTTGCTCGTCAAATTAAGAATGCAGAATTTGTTCTTATTCCTCGTTTTATAAAAGGTACTCAGCTTGCTCGAGTATATGAAGCTATGAAAGCTGCTGGTATTGACCAATTAAATACTCGTGAAACTTCTAAAGCTGCTAATGAAAAAGTACTTAGAATATGGGACAATGATGCTAATTTTGATGAAAAGACTATAGAAAAGTTTATATCTGAAGCTCAACAAGAGCGTCAAATTTATTCTTATAATAATTTGTATACTCAGCAAGAAACTCCTCAACATATGGATGCTGAAAATAAAGCTGGTATTCAAATTATGAAGAAAATGCTTGATAATATTCCTTCTAAAGGACATCCTCTTAGTAAGTTGAAAAATGAGTTTTTTAGTGTTTATTCTCAAAATATTAATGAAGGTTGTGTAAAACTTCTTAAAAGACTTGAAATTCCTGTAGATGAAAACGGAAATGTAGATTTAGATAAAGATGGTAATATTAAAGGTATTAATTTAAAAGTTCTTTATAATCGTCTTTTAGAAGAAGCAAGAAGAACCGGTGTTGATGATAATCAAAAAGATTATTTTGAAATTAATGAAGAGACTGGTCTTCCTTATATGCCTTCTTATAATAATAGTTTTCTTAAGAAGTTTCAATCTGTGTTTCAGAGTATGTTTAACTCTTCTGTTACACGACAGAAGCTTCCTGGTTTCCATGCTGCTCAGGTAACTAATGTTGGGTTTAAACCTTATGGTGATGAAAAATTTGATGTATCTTATAGTCAAGAATTAAAATATCATCCTGATGGAGAACCTTTTATTCAAGTTATGGTTCCTTATAAAGCTCTCGGTATTGATAAAAATAGCAAGCATTATAAAGGAATGAGTGATGGAAAGATACTTGAAGAACTTGAAGCTAAAGGCTTATTAGATTTTATAGGTTATCGTATTCCTACTGAGGGTAAACAATCTGTAGCTATTATGAGAGTTGTTGGTTTTCTTGATGACTCTCAAGGTTCTACTATTATTGTTCCCGACGATTGGGTATCTCAAACTGGTTCTGACTTTGATATTGACTCTGTTTATACTATTCTTCATGAACACGAAGTTGATAGATATGGAGAAGTACATAAAATAGAATATAAACATACAAGAACTAAAGAAGATTGGAAAAAATATGTAGATAATTATAAACCTGGAAATGATAGTTATTCTTCTCAAGAAATTAAAGAAACTCGTAAAAAAGTTGCTAAACTTCAAAATGAATTAATTATTAAAGCTAGAAATGAAGAAGAAGAAGCATATAATTCTCTGCCTGATAAGATTAAAGGCTTAATAAAAACTATTAATAAAGTTGTTGATAAAAAACAAGAAAATGAAGAATTAAGTAATCTTGAATCGTATGTTGATAGATTACAAACTATAGTAGATTATTTAAATAATTATCCTCCTACTGAAAAAGTTAAACAATTAAAAGAATTTAGAGATGTAAATGCTAAACTTTTAGATAGACTTGTTAATAAAGACGATAATTATTATAAAGAAGTTGCTAAAGAATTTGGCTTATTATCTTTAGAGGAATATATTGACCCTGCTAATACTTTAATTGCTAATACTAAAAAGCAACGCAATTCTCGTATTGCAGATATATTCCTTAATATTCTTAGAGATGATAGTAGTCTTGAAGAAAATCTTTCTCGTTCTAATTTTGATCAAATTACTAAGGGTAAACTAGCTAAAATGGACCCTGAAGTTAAACTTGAACGAGATGGTCGTAATCCTCACAACATTGTTGACCAAGTTTCTTATCAGCAAGAAGTAATGAGCGGACGTACTCTTAAAGGTATGTCTGTTGCTCTTGATACTATGTGTTCTGTATGTAATACTGTTCGTCCTGATTTAAATGAAGAAATTCATGTTATTTATAATTCTGATGAAATAGATGCTACTATAGCTGGAGAAGCATTCGATACCAATATAAATGATAAGAAAAAACAAATTTCTATTAGACATAATACTTATGGTTGGAGTAAAAATAATAAAACTGTAACTGGAGATTTTATTACTACTTATTCTTCTGAAACAACAGCTTATATATTAGATGCTGTTAAAGAAGGTTCTATTCCTAATCTTAATGTTCATACATTCCCTGTATGGAAAACTCTAGCTAATATTGGAGTTGATTATGGAACAAGTATAGCATTTATCATGCAACCTGGCATTAGTGAAATTGTTTCTATTCAAAATAGTAATAATTCTGTTTTTTCTAGAGGTTATCAAAATGAAATTAATGATGCTATTATAAATTTAGGTCGTAAATATGGTATTTATGAGAAAACAGCTAATGCAGTTCTTAAACATATAAATGATAATTATAAAAAAGAGCTTAATGCCTTATTTAAAACTGATAAAGATGATGTTAAGCTTGGTACTACAGATACAATGATTAGCAAATTGCCTATTGTATCTAAACTTTTAGATGATAGACTTTTTAGACAAGGTAAATTCAAGAATACAGATTCTATCAATAATCTTATTTTTGATGTAGCTACTATCTTAACTTATAGTCGTATTAATAGAATTGCAGGTAGAATAAGTAGTATTGCTAGTTGCTGTAATCCTGATAAATTTGGTGCTAAGCAAACAGTATATTCTACTCGTAAGATGTTTGATAAAATAGATGATGCTATCTTTGAAACTGAGTTAGTATGGCATAAAGATGATAATGGAAATATAGTTTATTCTAAAAAGAAAAAAGCTAAAAAACCTATTCTTTCTGTTGATGGCAAACATATTTTAGACTCTATTTATCCTGGAGTTGCAGATGAAACTATTTCTAAAAATCAAATTATTGATAATATTGTAAAATCTGATCGTACTGAAGAAAGTGCTTATCCTCCATTATATTCTTTTTTAAAGTATGCTACCGCTACTAGTACTGTTATTGCTCGTGAAGTCTTTGATACTGAAGACCCTGCATTTACAAATGTTGTAGAAGGTTTAGGTCAATATTTTAGTGGTGCTAATAAAGAGCTTTCAGAAGAAGCTTATATTAGTTTCCAAAAGTATCTTCTTGCTTCTATGTATAAAAAAGTTCCATCTATTAGATATGGTGTACATGTAGCTAAAGAAGATGGAAAAGTTAAAATGTATTATACTCATACAGATGACCAAAATAATCCTAATATAGAAGATAAAGTTGCTGAGCAAAATGAAACTTCTCGTATTTTCGGTTTTGGTCATAGTACTGATTTTGGTTTCTTTGGTGAAGAAGAATATATAACTAAATCAGGAGAAACTAAAACTCGTTCTGTATATAAAACTGTTAAAGTTGAAAATATAAATAATCCTACAATAGACGAAATTGCTGACTTTGAACAACTTTCTCCTGCTCAAAAAGTAAAGTTCCTTCAAACATATTTATATGATGCTGGACTATTCAATCTACTTAAAGCTAGTTTATTTAATACTGAAAGTAGAGGACGTTGGCAAGGTGTTCAAACTATAGAATTTATAGATGAAGCTACTAGTAGCAATGAAGTTTATCGTTTATTTAAACGTGCTTTTGAAAGTGACAATCCTTTAGTTGTATCAACAGCTATTGATATTGTTAAATATGGCGTTCAAGTAGAAGGCTTAGGCATGAGCGCAAATGCCGTAAATAAAGTTATTGATAATGACTGTTTAATTAATGATTTTAATGAAAACGGTTTGGGCTTTGTTACTGATATGCGTCGTCAAATGCGCGAATTTGGTACTATTAATTCTGAGACTGGTAATTATGCAGGTATTATGGAGACATATGAAAATTATCTTCGTAGTTTGCCTGAAGATGTTACTATCAGAACTTTATATCTTAGTGCTAAAAATAAAGAGCAATTTAATATTTATTCTGTTGCTTATGGCATTTTAATGCTTAAAGCTAGCAATGAAAGCGAAGATGAAAATGAAAATGCAACAGCATTTAATAAACTTTTAGTTAAAGCAGGAATTAAATATAATACTATTTCTGAAGAAAAATATGGTGTAAATGCTTATATAAAAATTAATGACCCTAAAAAAGGTCTTATGTTATATAAGATTCATGATTTTGGAAATAATGTTATCTTGACTCCGCTTACCAAACTTGAACCTAATGAAAATGCTGTATGGAGTGCTAAAGTATCTAATAATGTCACTTATCTTAGTCCTTATGGATATGAAAAGATAATTGCAGAATATGCTGGTGCTGATGCAAATACAGAGTTTAATAAAGATTATTTTAAAAATGCTTTAGATAATCTTGAAAAAGAAACTAAAAACGTATCAGATATTAGATTTGTTGAAAAAGTTAATAAATTACAACATCCTGCTAACTTAGATTTTAATGTAGAAAATCTTGTTAAAGAAGGTAGTGGTGCAGCTATAAGCTTAAAACAAGCTATTATTAATCATTTTACAGATATAGCTTCTGAACCGCTATTCGTTGATAATATATTAATTGGAAGCAATATCTATACTCCTAGTGTTGCGTATGGTAGTACTCAAAAAATAGTATTTCCTAATGGTGATAAACATAATTTTGTTATCGCTATTCCGAAGACTATTGATAGTTTAGAGAGAGTATATCTTAGACCTAAAAAAGATACTGAACCTGCTAATGTTGATACTATACCTTATAGTACTTTGAAACCTATTGTTGAGGCACATCAAAATGCTAAAGATAAACATATGAGCAATCTCGGTATTATTATTCAAGTAGACGATACTATTGATGATTCAGATGAAGCCTATAATGCTACTATTGAAGATAAAATGGTAGATATGATAGATATGGGAGAAAGACTATTTAGTACAAGTGATAAAGCTAGTGAATTATTTAATATAACTGGTAAATTTAAAAATTCATTACGAGCTTTTGATATAACTCCTAATGTTGAATCTGTTAGCAATAATAAGCTTCATTCTATTCGAGAAATATCTAGCTTTATTATTAGAACTTCTTCTTATATTAGAAATGAATTATTTGATAAGTTTATAGAAGACCCCGAGTCTGATGATATATACATTCCTATTACTGACCCTCGTATACAAGACATAGTTAAAAACGATGCTCGTTATATGGAAAAATATATGCTTGCTGTAAACTTTGCTAAAGATTTTCTTGATAAAGCAGAAGTGTTTACTAGTGAAGTTAGTGAAGATACTCAGATTCAGTCTTATATTGATGATATTAAATCAACTTTAGCTAAGAATCTTCAAGGTCTGCCTATTGATAGACTTATTGAAGATTTAGGAAATACTATTCTTAAAGCTAAATCTACTAATCCTTTAGTTCAACAAAACTTCCTTAAAGTTATGGACGGTTATTATAGAACTTATGGTAGTATGTGGCAATATCATAGTATTATGGAAAATGGTACTCCTATTTTGCAAACTATTTTATCTGATGTTATGGTAGATTTAGATGCCAAAGAAAAATCTAAACATAGAATACTAAAGAAATATCGAGATAGACTTAAAGAAATTCAAGATAGAGCTACTGCTAGAGGAGAAAAAATAGATTTATCTCATATTATTGATAAAGATGGTAATTGGGTTGCTCCATATCTTGCTGAATTTGTTATCAAACTTCATGAACTTAAAGATGAAGTTAGTAAATATGAACCCGGTACTATTGAACATATTCGTGCTAAACTTGCTTATGATAAATTTAAAGTTGAACATGTAAATCAAGAAGCTAAAGATATATATTATCAAACTAAATTAAAAATTGAACAAAGACTTTTTGATAATATTCCTGAGCTTTATTCTAAATATATGGACTTGTTCTATAAGAGGTCTGCTATTTATGATTATGCTAGAAAAGAAGATTTAAGTGACGATGATGTTCGTAAGCTTCAAGATATAGAAGCTGAAATGTATAATCTTTATCGTGAAAATGAATATCTAAATGAAGCTGGAGAACCTGTTCTTCGTCCGGATGTCAACCCTGCTGCTACTTATACTCCAGAACAAAAACTTGACCTTCGTCTTCATAGTAATGAATCTGCTAATTTATTAGCACAATCTCTTAAAGAATTAGCAGCTATTCGTGAAGCTACTTTTGAGCAAGAAGCTGTTCGAGGATTCCAAAGAACATTAAAAGCAAATCAAGCTCTTATAGCACGATTAGAACGTCGAGTTAATGGTGTTCCTACTGTCAGTGCAGCAGTTTTAGCTCAGAATCCTGATTATGTTAAAGCAGTAGCTTGGATTAGAAATAATGCTTATTTCTCGTTTACTGATGACCCAAATGGCATTGGTGCTAGACTTAAACAAGCTTTACATCTAATTGGTCGTCGTGGTAACGGTCATGTACAAAATGATATTCTTAAAAATAAAACCCTTAAAGATGCTAAAGGTGTTATTGATGGTCGTAAGTTAACTGATGAACAACTTCGTTCACTTAAATCTAGTGAAGAAGTATCTATGCGTTCTCCTAGAGGAGATATGAACGAACAAGCTATAGATAGAGTTCTTATTACTAATAGAAAGCCAGATAATGTTATTTTTAATAATGCGTTTTATCATAGACTTGCTTCTAACGGGGAGCGCAATATATCTTATTACCAAATAGTAACTGAGTTAAATAAGCTACTTGAACCTTATGTTGGTCCTATTGATGGATATATTCATTTTGAATGGATTAAAGATAATGCTGAAGGCTTAGAAATTATTCGTAAAATAGGCGATTTATATGATACTCTTGCCCAAACTAATTCACATAGAAATGCTACTAATAATGCTGAAATTTCTAGATTTCTTGGTACAGATGCTGAAATAGTTACTAATACAGAATTATTTAAGCAACAAGTTAAAGCTGTAGCTAATAAATCTCAGGAATTTAAAGAAGCTATGATGCGTATTTTCTATGTTGCAGATAGTGACGGAGAATATCGTAAAGATGATGAAGGTAACTTTATTCCTAATAGATTCTTATATTCATATATTAAACCTAAAGGACAACCTGGTGAAAGAAGTTATGACCAATATGTTAATTCTGAAGAGCGTGCTGCTCGGGCTTTAGTAGATGAATATTATGAAAGTGTAACTACTGAATATTATGAATATTCTAAGGAAGAAGCTATAAAGAACGGTACTTATGATGAATGGTTTGATAAGAATCATTATTATAATTGCTATACTCGTAGAATGGAACCTCTTTCTTGCTGGGTTACTCGTCGTATTCGTCCTGAATATTTTGCTAATAACGAATTAGAAGGTAAATGGATGCCTAAGAGCAAACAAGCTACTCGTAAAGTTCGTGATGGTAAAATTAAAGCTGAAATTAATGGGACTATCTATGAAATTGATGACCCAGAACATGAAGATATGACAAATCATGATTATAAACCTAATGCTAGTAATGCTGAAAACTATAAAATAGGAAGTGGTTATGATAGTAATATCGAATTAAATCAAAGTGAAAGAGAGATGAGAGATTTCTTAAAAGAAGTACTTAATAGTACAGCTAAAACAAATGCTGCTAAAAGGTATTTAGAAACTAGTCTTCCTCATCAAGCTAAACCTGAACCTAATGTTCAAAAACAACTTGTTAAAGAAATTGTTAAAAGTTTTGGTGTTGGTTTAGGTAATAATAATGGTTATAGTAGATTTAGAGCAGATAGTGAAATAGGATTTGCCTATGATGAAGCTCCTACTATGCCTATGCTTCATAACTTAGATAATAAAGTTACTATAGACTTAGAAAGACAACTTAAAGAACTAAAAGATAATAAGCCTCAGCAAGAAGATAATGAACGTTGGGATGATTATCAAACAAGACTTCAACCTTATAATGAAAGTGTTAAAGAATTAGAAGAAAAAATACGTGATGAGCGTAGGGCTTTACTTGATAATGATTGGTATACTATTATTGAAAATTATCTTTCTGCTGCTTCTGATTATAACGCTATTCTCGATAATAAGAATAAACTATACTTCTTATTGAATGTTCTTAAAGATATGAAGATGCATACAAGAAAGTATGGTTCTTATGGTAGTATTTCTAAAGCATCAGCTGATGAAAATCTACTTAAGCAATATAAAGATTTTATGCGTAGACTTTTATTCGATGAATGGAAAGAACCAGAAGGTAAAGCTACTTCTTTTGGTAACTTTTTACAAGGTTATGCTTCTGCTAACTATATGATGCTTAATGTTAAAGGTGGTTTTGCTAATGTAACTCTTGGTGCAACAGGTATGCTTGCCGAAGCTGCTGCTAAAGACTATTTTGGTTGGAAAGATTGGGGCTTTGCTTCTAAAGAATATACTATCGGAATACCAAGTTATGGAGCTTCTCTTTATCATTATGCCACTACTGGTAGACGTCGAGCATTTAGTAAACAAGGTGCTATCATAGATTATTGCAATGTTGTTGATTATGATGAAGTTCAAGGTGTTATTCGTAATGTAAACATTAGTCATTATAGTGAACAAATTCGTAATTTCCTATTTAGTCCTCAATCTATGGGTGAACATATGATGCAGAATACAGCATTATTTGCTATACTTCATAGTCATAAAATTATTGAAACTGAACAAGGAATTATTCCTATGTGTAAATCTCAGTATATTGGATACCAACAATATAAACTTCTTACTGAAATTCTTGATGAAGAACAAATGGCTAAGTTTGAAGAATTTAAAGAGAAGATTAAAAGTGATAAAGATGCTTTAGCTAAACTTGCTTGGTTTAGACAAGAAGCTCTTAGTAATTTTATTTATAAGGAATGTACTGACGAACAACAAGAAGAATTTAAAGCTAAACGTAAAGAACAACAAAAACGACTTGAAGCTGAATTTGATTCTAAACCTAATATATATAGTCAATTAGAATTAAAAGATGATGGTACTATGGGTTTTGTTGCTAATTCAGAACTCGATAGACTTGATAGAGTTAAAGCTAACACTTTAGGTGATGTTACTGAAGCTACTTTACTTATGGCTAGAATTTCTGAGAAAACTCGTCATGTAAATAATAAAATACATGGTGTTTATAACAGAAAAGAAGCTGCTTATATTGAACGTAAATGGTATGGTGGTTTAATAATGCAATATCATAAACATATTCCTATGGGACTTCTTAAACGTTATATGGCACGAGGTCATTGGAATGAGTTTAGACAAAGTGTTGATAAAGGTATGGTACAATCTGTAATGGATTTAGCTTCTCTTAATTTGGAAAAAGTTAAAAAAGATTGTAACTTTACTGATGAAGAAACTAATGCTTTAAAATCTTTTATATTCCAACTTACTCATGTTCATAAGATTTTAGGTCAACTTAAAGCTACTTGGGAAATCATGCCTGAATATGATAGAGCTAATATTGCTAGAAATCTTGGTGATTTACTTGGTGTAGTAAGTGCTCTTGCAACTACTGCTGCTTTATGGGCAATAGCAGAAGATGATGACCCTGATGGTTATTGGTTTAACTTCTTCTTATATGAGTCTGACAGACTTGCTTCTGAAGCATTTATGTGGAATCCTTATGGTATGATTAATGAAGGTAAAAAACTTATGAGTACCCCTGTTGCTGCTATGAGTATTATCACAGATGCCTTTAATACAGTAGTTGGTATTGGTAATTATATTATGAATGATGAATATGACCCGTATTATCATACTGGTATTCATGCTGGCGAACATCGTTTAGGTGTTTATGTTCAACGAAGGATTCCTGTTTGGTCTGCAATTGAATCTATTATTGATTTACCAAATAATAATCATGTTTATAAACTTGGTGAAAATGCGGTATCTCTTTTAGATGTTAAAGAACTTGTTAGAGGTAAATGAGATTAACCAACTCCCCCGTAGAAAGGTTGGTATATAACTATCAACCTTTCTACTATTAATTTTAATAATATGGCAACTTATAGTTTAGATGAAATTTACGGAGGTGAAAATAATCCTGCTTATTTTAAAGGTAGTAAAACTAAAAGACCTGTTGAACTTGTAGTATATCCTGATGGTACTGCAAGATATGAATATGTATCTTCTGAAGTTACTCCTAATAGTGGAGCGCAATTAGATAAAGCTGATGAACGTGAAGTTGAAATAGCTAAAGCTGATGAAAGAGTTCATAACCAATTTGATAGTAAATCTTGGAGAGATTTTCTTCTTACTCAAGCTGCTGGTGCTGCTGTTGCAGGTGCAGGAGCTGTAGCAATGCCTTATATTGGTAATGGAATTTTAGCAGGAGGTGATAAAGCAGCTGGTTATCTTTTAAGTAAAATGTCTACTAATCCTACTGCTGCGGCTTTGCTTAAAACTGGACTTAAATCCTATTTTGGAGTTGAAGGTCTAAGAAATTACTTTAGTGATAACGGTTGGGCTAAAACAGTTAGAGAATGGAATACTTATAATAATAAATTTGGAGCTATTAAAAGCGGTTTAGGAGATGTTATGGATTTATCTATGGTTACTCCTTCATTAAAAACTATATCTTTTACACAACATTATCCTAAATCCTTTATTTCAAAATTTAATAATTGGTTTTATAAAGATGTACCAATTCCAACAACTAATATTCTAAGACGTAAAGCAGGTAAATTTGAAGTTGGGCAACCTATATCTTTATTAGATATTATAAAAGATAAAAATACTATAGATTTTATTAAAAAATTTAATTTAGATGTTAGTCCAAGATTAAGATGGTCTTTATCTGATGAAGGAACTTTAATTCCTCCTATGACAAAACCTTTAGTAAATGATTATACTAAAGATGTAAATTATTTTATTTCTACGCCTGTTGACGATAATACATTAGCATTTAGTAATAATAGAGGTAATATTGGAATACCTATAAATAGATTACATGCGAATAAAATTCCTGATGATGAAATTATAATTCATGAACTAGAACATAGTCAAAGAAAGAAAATAAAAGATGAATTACCCTCAAGTATTTTTGGAAATAGAGCAGAAAATGTTTTAATAAAACAAAAAGATAAAAGGATTGAAAAACAAGCTTTAACTTTACCTAGATATACAGCTAAAGAAGCTAAATTATTAGATGATGCTTATATATTTAGTGAAGACTATTTAAATACTCATGATATATCACCATTATTAGAAAAAGGTGCTACTAATAGACAAATACGATATAGAATATTAAAATATAATAATCAAGTTATAGGAACAGAATTAGATAATATTATAGATAATTTATCTGATAAAGAAATAATAGATTATGTTAAAAATTCAAACGCTTATGGAGAAGATATTTTTATGAATTTTTTAAATAAAAATGAAAAAGTTAAAGGTGGTAGAAATGTTGATAGTAATGTTGTAAAAAGTCAAGCTGATAAAATTCGTAAAGCTTTGAAATATGTGGCTTATAATTATAATACAAAAACTATAGATTCAAATTATAATTATACTTAACTAATAATAAATATTATATAAATAATAAATATATGTCGTATCCTATTTTTAGTCTACAAGATGTAGACCCTCGTAGTAATGAAAATAGTTACACAAATGACCCTGTTATAATGAAGCAAGCACTTGATGCTCGTGAAGCTAAACGTAAATATTACGAAGAACAAAATAAACGTATAGCTGCTGGTGCTAGTGTTGTTGGGGGGGGGATTAGTTTAATTCCCCATCCTGCTACTAAAATTATAGGAGGGTTACTACAAGTTCCTGATATTTATTATGATGTAAAAGATAATGTTAATAATCCTTCTAGTAAAACTAATTGGGTTCATACTGCTTTAGATTTTGGAAGTCAATTAAGACATATAATTCCAGGTCAAATTGATGATATTTTTCTTCAAATTCCTGGAGCTATAGATGATAGTTATAACGCTATGACAGGACGAAATATTATAACTGATACTCGTAGAAAACTTTCAACTATCTTTAAAAATAAACGTAGTATTAAAGATAAAGAGAATAATAAGAAAAATTAACAGTACTTAACTTTATTATTCTTTGTCTAATTGCTATATTTGTAACATAAAATTAGTTTTCATGTTTAAGGTAGATGTAACATAAGTTCTCTACCTTATATTGCCACTTAGTATAAAGGTAGTACAAAAGGTTTTGGTCCTTTTGGTGGTGGTTCGATTCCCCCAGTGGCAACCAACTGTTACTTTTCCATTGCATTTATAACTACTATTGTCTGTGAAGATGATAGTAGTTTCCTTTTTGCTCATTTTACAGTGTGTGTACGTAATGGTTAAAAAAAAGAGTAAGCAAACTTCGCAGTATACTTACTCTAAATGTTGGGAAACTCAAAATATTTTTATTCGATTTCAGCCTTGATTTGCTTTAGCTTATTAACTTATCATTTTAGCATATAAAGTCCAGCAGAAGCAATCTGAGGTATCAAATTTGGCACATTATAGCTTTGCCGGATATTCTAAGTAACTAACAAGCACACAATTCACACTAAACATAATATCTAAGATAATGTTTAACAATAAAAAAGAGTATAAAAGCAAGATAGCCTTTATACTCTTTTCCAACTTAAAACCCAATATCTGAAAGAATTTCTTTTAGATGCTTTACTGATTTAGTTCCTACTACAGTATACTTAATAATACCATCTTTAATAAATATAGTAACAGGAAAATCACTTAATTTAACTTGAGTTTGCAACCATTCAGGAAGTTGAAGATAATCACAAACTTTAAGTTCTATGTCTGGATACTCTAATAAAGTTTCTTTAAGAAGATGCTCTTGTAATTTACAAGCAGAACATTTAAAAGTAGTACCAAGATAAATAACTTTATTCATCTTTATTAGCAGGGGATTTACAATCTACATCATAATCAGAACCTTGTTTAGGCATAATACAACCTACAGATTCATAATAGTTATCATTTTCAAATAAAATATGAGCATTTGCTAAACGAGCACCAAGAGCTTCTTCATATTTCTTCATAGCAGTAAGTTGAATACACTTATTAGCAAATTCAATTTTATTATCTTTATCTGACTTTTCGCTATAAATATAATTGTGAAGAGCATCAATACGAATTACAAGCTGGGAATGTTCTTCAACAAGAGCTTTCTGATAAGCATTCATTTTAGTTAGAGTTTAATTGTTAATATATTAAAGTTTAAGTCCATCAGCAATAGGATGAATTTCCTGACTATCAGGATTACGAGATTCAGGATAAGGGTCTATTTCTCCAAGTCGTTTAAGATTCATACCAAGCCACATTGTGGCTTCTTGAAGTTTAGTAATTGCAAGACTTGTTTCACGAGATTGATTAAGACCTTTAACATTTTGTAGAACTTCGTCAATATCTTTACGAAGTTGTTTAGTGTTTTGAACTTCTACAAATTTATCCATATGTTGTTTAAAATAAGAGTTAGAAAGAAATACAACGGTAATATTAGGAACCTGTGCTTCCATGACCACCTTCTCCTCTATCTGAGTCACTAAGTTCATCAACTTCAATAAAATGAACTTTAGGATAAGGAATTATAATAAGTTGAGCAACTTTATTTCCTACTTCATAAGGTTTAAAAAGTTGAGGAATTGCTTCTTTATCATAATCACGATTCTTAAAACTAACCATAATTTCACCCCTATAACCTGCATCAATCACACCAACGTGATTACACATATAGGCATCAGTTTTACGATTAGAACTACGTGGAAAAAGAAGTCCTACATAACCTTCAGGAATTTCAACTGCAAGACCTGTTCCATAAACATGACAGTCTATGTTTTCTTTATAATCATAACTAACAGCTACGAGGTCAAGACCAGCATCTGTGTCATGGGCATAAGAAGGAATTACAGCATCTTTTACAAGACGTTTAATCTTTACTTCCATTGTTAATACTATTAAAATGTTAATAACTAAAACAATATAGCAAATATAAATAATATTATTTCAATTATCAAATATTTACTATATTATTTTAGTTATATTATATTTTCGCCCTTTTACGGGGGAGCGCATTAAATCTAATTTTAGGATATTAAGCAACACAAGCTACATCATTTGCAGCATTAAGAGCTTTAATCATGTTAGAATTAGCTCCCCCGTAAAGGAGTGATTCAACACGTTTCTCACCTTCAAGATTAGCTACATTACAATAGAATCCAGTAACAGCATTATAAGCACCCCAAGCAGTACCTGCAATATGTTTCTGACCGATACCATCACAATAATAATCAAACATACTTGCAATTTGATTAGCTTTACGCTGACTAATACCGGAAACTTCTAAAGTACGATAATCTTTAAGAATAAGTTTCTTATAGCCATTTTCTTTATCATAATCAAGAAGTAATTCTTTCTCTTTTTCATTAAGCTGAAGATTAGCAAGATATTCCATTACTTCTTTATCAGACATTTTAACTTTAAGAAGACTATCATAAAACTCTTTAGCAGACTTAGCGTGTTCACAAGCTATGCGAAGAATCTCGGCACCTCGTTGTAGTTTTTGTTTAGCACTTTCTGTATGCCGTATACGAATATAACTATCGGCAGACTTAAGACCACTATTAAGCATGTTAGTACAAATAACACGAATAGGGGTAAACATAATATTGACACTAGACGTTCCATCGTGACTATTACTAAATACAAGATAATTATTAATTAAATCATCACCTACTCGTGTTTCTACAGGAAGTCTAGCACTAAGATAAATCTTTCTTCCGTTATCAAGAATACCAGCTCTATCCCAACGAGCCATACCCGGGCCAATAGCATCATCAAAGAACTTAAAAGCATCAATATTTTGAACAACTTCATATTTAGCCTTTACAAGACCAAGAGGTTCTGAAATATCAGCTCTATAAGTAGCATAATAACCTACAAGTTCACGATAAATTTTACCTTCTCTTGCAAAGTCACCAGCTATTTCATTTACAACATTGTTGCGATTAAGACCAAAAGGCATACGAGCCATAAGGTCACATTTATCTACAACAAAATCAAGACCTGCTTTGTGCATAACTTCAGCAGAACTTTTACAATCAGAAACATCTTTTCCAATTGCCCAAGGAGCACCATTTACAGTATATTTAGACATAATTTAATTAGAAAAAGTAATGTTATTATAAATATGATTAACTACACACATTTTTGCATTAGCATTATTGCTAGTATTATAATCAATAAATATAGGAATATCTCCTGATAATTTACGAGTACGTTCAACAACGTCTCGTAAATTATCAAGAGTAAGTCCTTTAATATCATTGGTTATATCAAAAGGATTGTCCATTTATTTAATAGTTACAGATTTATTTTCAACAAGTTTGGCATAAACAGGCATAAAATGATTTTCACCTTTAGCATCATCTTTTATACCACGTTTGTCAGGTTTAGCTTTAAGCTTAAATACATTATAAGCTAATAAAGCACGAATCAAATCAATACCAGTTTTAGTAGAAATTAATGATGGAATATCAATATCTAAATCGATAGAAGCACTAAGTCTAGTTATATCATTTAGAGTATATTTATCTATTTCATCACCATCAGTTTCTTCTTTTATAGACTTTGTATTAACAAAATCTATAATATCATCAGAATTAACTAAACCATATTCTAATTGATTATTATTAGCATACCATTTAAGACCTGTAATAAATCTATTTACAAACCTATTAACAGAATCTTCTTCTACTTCAACTGATTGAGTAGTACGCATAGAAACTTTACCAGTGCCATAGTCTATATATTTACCACCAGATTTGGTAGTATCTCCAAATAGTTCTATAGCATTAACAATAATTTTCTTTATACGTTCAATAGTTTTCTCTTTAGACTCTTGTAAAGAACTAAGTCTAAGCTTTTCTGCTTTAATATCAATAATATGATTTTCAAGCATTTTGATAGCATCAGCGTAAGACTTAATCTTATCTCTAAATTCTTCTTGTGTAATACTTAACTGTTCTTCAAGTTCAGGAGTAAGTTCACCTCCATTTTCTTCAAGTTCATCAAATATAGCAAGAAGATCATTTTGAATATTATAAATATTACTCATAGTTCAATAGTTATAGGAGTTATTTCTTCAATACGATTATTAGTGTACATATGAGCACATTCATCAGCATCCATTCCTCTACGATGAAGAATATCAAAAGTCGTTAACTTAGAGTCTTCTTCATCAAGTTCTATTTCACAAATTGTACAATCTGAGTAATCAAGAACATAAAGATAAGACCAATCATTCTTTGCCATAGCCTTCTTCTGTATAAATAGTAGTTTGTTTAATCTTACCACAATTAGTACAACGAGAAATAATAACAATACCTACTATATCTCCATGTCTATTTGTTAGATTATCTTCTTTAATTATATCATATTTGTGTAATCCAAAGAATTTACACCACACGTTCTGTTTCATATTGTTTAATTATTTTATCAATAGTTTCACTATCTATAAATCCAATACGTCTTGTGATTTCATCTTCTCCACAATAAATTATTGTTGTAGGAAATTCAGTAATATTTTGCAAATTAGCAAGAGTTTTACTTCTTTCATGTTTAATATGAAGAATTGTAATTTCAGCATTAGGAGGATTATCCATTAATTCCTTTTGCATCAACTTACATAAATCACAATTTGAATCTTTAAATAAAACTACACTAAAGTTCATTTTTACTATAGTTTACAAGAGTATAACCAAGTTTTACAAATTCATCATATATAAGTTGTCCAACAATTTTAGCGTCAGGATGAGCTTTACCTGTCCAATCCCAAAGACGCATATTAACAATATATTCCCAGTCAGCAACAGTATAAGTATATACTACTTTACTCATTGTATCAAGAGGAAGAATGAAACGTGCATCTTGAGGAGGAAGATTAAGTCCATACTTACTACGAGCAATCTTGTAAAACCATTCACAAGTCTTAAGCATAATACGAGTAAGACAATATTTCCAAATACTCATATTATACATCCAATGACATTGTTTAAAACGAATACCAAGTTTCTTGTTGAAATCAACATAACGAGTACTCTGTTCAGCAATATTATTGGGAGATTTACGATTAAATTCACGAGTAATATCAATACCTGTTTCAATACAAAGAGTGAAACGAAGCATTTTATACTTCTTGAATATATCATTATTAAATGCTTCAGAAATTGAGATACGATATTCGCTATAATATCTATCCCAATATTCACGAGCACTTTGTTCATTAGCAGAAACATAATAACTATATCCTACTAATTTAACAACAGCTCCAAGATATGCTTTTTCAGATATTTGAAGTTTCTTTGGAATAATATAATAAGCACCAGCATGACGGAACATACTACGATGTTTATTTTTCCAAAGACCTTCACACATCTTAGCATTATTCTTATTACTATCAGAAGCATAGCATACACGAGCACAACGAGCAATATGGTCAATATTATCATATTGTAACCATGTTTCTACTTTAGGTTCTAATATCTGCATATGTTTATATTTCTTCAAAAGTTATTTCAGCATTAGTAAGACCACCAATAGTTCTAAGCTGACGAATACGTTCATCACAAATATGTTTAATTTTCTCATAATCGGATATACGAGTATCATTTGCTTTAGTACGAAGAACTCTCTTTATAATATCAGCATCCCAAGGATTAAGATTCCAATCAAGCCATATAGTCCAGGGTTGAATTGTATGTTCAGCATAATCACTTGTACCAACATTATAATAACGAACATTATTTGTTTCTTCGTTAATAATACCAAGTTTAAGTAACTCAGCATAAAGTTTATCATCAATTTCTTTCATTTTAGTTTAAGTTTAATTTTTTGTAATACCAAATTTATCTTCAAGATGATAATATTTAATAAAATCTTCAATATCATCAAGCCAAAGAGAATGACAACCTATTTGAATACACCATTCTTTATAGCCTAAAGATTTGCCAGTATCACTAACTTTATCTTTATATGTTATAAATCGTAGATTGTATATTCCAACTTTAACATTTCCAAAATCAGATGTAGTCCATGATGTACGATTAGGATTATTATTTCTACCAATCATAAACATTTTATACATCTTAATTCCTTCTTCAAGAGTAACAGTAGCATTTTTAGAAGTCCTAATTATATTACCTTCAAGTTTAAGTTGTGTATTAGTAAATGTTCCACAAATACTACGAATAACAGCTATCGTCCAAGTACCACTACTATTATATCTACTAGGAGCACTATATTTACGATAACTTACATTATGTTGTCCGGTATTAACTTTTCCTTCTCTCCAAGAATTTACTGTATAATCGGATTCAATTTTACGAAGTTTTTCAAGAGCTGCATTATAATTAGCTTCTGATTTGGCTACTTGTTCAGCAACATAATTTTTATGAATCTTACGTTCTATTTCATGTGTTTTAGAAATAAGTTCATTCCAAGTATGTACATCAACAAGCCAATCAGTATTTAGATAAATATTTCTTTTATTACAATAACGAATTGCTTCGTCGTGAGTAATAGATGTACCAAAATATTTATCTACATCACTAAAAGGAATACCTCTGCCAAAACAATGTTTAGTATAGAAATATCTCTTTCTAAATAAATCTACTTGACGTTTACTAAATATAGTATTTGTAAGAACTTGTTTAACAGTAGGAAGTTCTATAGTTATTGTATTCCAATTATTAGGATAATAAATATTAAGTTTAAACTTAGTATTAAGAGATTTATTATACCAAGTTCTAAGTTTAACTTTATATTTCCTTACAAACTGTTTAATAGCTTCATATTTATAATAACAAAAATGTTTATTATTATCTTCTTTAATAAGAGAATCTATATTAACATGAAGAGTTTTCTTTCCTTCAAGACAAGCATAAAATGTAAAAAGGTATCTTTCAACATATTGCTCAATACAATACTGAAGATGAAGTTTAGCTAAAGCATCTATATTTTCATCATGTAGGATATTATAACAAGGAATATCATCATTACAGTGAAATACTTCATAATCGTCTGGAATAGCATTTATAAATTCATGTGTTAGCATTCTATACTTATGAGAAACAAGTATCTTCTTATTTTCTCTATCAATAACAGCAAAAACTCTATTATCAGGATACCAATATTCTTCAATATCTGCTATACTTCTATAGCTAAACATATCTCCTAATGCAAGATAATTACCTTTAGAAGATATAGCATGAGCCTTATTACTATAATAATACTCATTGTCGTGTATAAAACGATGATATACTTCTTGTCGAGGATAACAATGTCTTATACGACCTTTTTTAATTTTCGATTCAGCATCTGCCATAGTACATTGTTTTTAATTTGTTTATAAAATTAATTAATATTTTTAATAGCACCAAACTTTATTGTAATTATTTTTGGGCTAAATAAGATAGTCTATTGCTAAAGATGATTAACTTATCATTCTTAGCAATAGGCTTGAAATTTAGGCCATTTCTGCAAGCGAGAAGGCCATCCATGCTTTCTACGGGGGAGCTAAAGTTCTATCCGGTACACTATTCCATCGTCAAAAGTATTATCAACAATTAAATTAACTTCAACATTTTCATCAATTTTATCAAATACTTTATCATGCCAAATAGAACTTAAATCTACTTTAATTGCTTTAGATTTTGTACGATATGTAGAATACCATTTTCTATTTCCATCAGGATTGTTAGAAAAAGCTATATAATAATCATTACATTTAGTATTATTATTATACTTCTTTAAAAAAGTATAATTATGATAATAAGGAATAACATAACTATATAGTTTTTGATTTTTTGGAACAATCCATGTAGTAGTAAAAGTAGGATTTACTGAGTCATACGCATTAAGATTCATTTTAGTTATAACTATTCTATTATTTTAAGACTAACAATTTTAGCATGAAAAGGGCATTGCTTAATACCACTTCTTTCTCTATATTCAACTAAAGCTAAATAATTATCTATATATTTATCTTTATGAATAAGAATTTGTTCTTGAACTTTTTGTGGAGCATTCAAAGTAGCTTCAAATGTTTCGTCGTTTATATCATTTCTAAGAACAAATTTAGGAAGATGTGAACGTTTAATGCCTTCTGGAATAATATCAATTATAGTAAATAGACCATCTTCTTTTTTCTTAAATTTAAGCATACTATTATTACGTCTACCACCAAATTGATATTCAGCAGATTTTTCACGAATAACAAGACCTTCAAATCCAAGAGAAATAAAAGAATCTCTAATATTTATTGCTTTATTTATATCATCAATATCTATATTATTAAGAAGAATAAGTCTTTGTTTGTTATTTAAATGATCTTCTTTATTATTAATATATGATTGAAATACTCTAAAATTATCAAAAAGAATTTCTTGCCTTTTGATAGCAGACATATTTTCTATACAAATATCATATAACCAATATTGAAGTTTATAATGTTGAGGAAGTTCAGTATTCTTAATAAAAGAATTAATTTCATTTATTCCATAACCTGGAAGATATAATTCTCCATCAAGTCCAACACCTTCTTCAATCATCATATCAAGTATTTCTTGTGGAATACAAGGAAGAAGAATATCATCAAGATAACTAAGTTTACTTGTCCAATCAACTCCTTCTCGACTACGATAATGAAGTTTAACTAGTTCAAATAAATCTCGTTCAATTGTAGCAGTGATAATGCACCTTTCACCGTTAATTTTCCATTGACCAAAGTATGTTCCTCTCTCAAAAGGTTTATTATCTTCAAGAGTCTTACATAGCATAGGTATAAAAGCACCGTCATTATGAGTATTAAACTTAGGAAGATAATTATCAAGATAGTCATATAGGTTTCCATGAAAAGTATCTAATATAGGAGCATTATCATATAAATCTTGAAGCTCTTTATAACCCTCTTTACGTTTAGCTTTAATCTGAGATTTAATCTCATCATCTACGTTTCTGTGAGTAGTAATATATTCAGTCCTACCTTCTTTTCCTACAAGACCATATTTAATAGCTATAGGAGCTTGAGTATAAGACATTATATTTCTACCAATACTCCAAAATAGAGGTTTACCTTGAGCATTTCTTTTATATAATGTAATCATTTCTTTATAAGTTGACTAAAAAGTAATATACGTTCAGGTTTACCAAGATAACCATGAGCCATTTTAGCAAGTTCAGCTGGACTCCACGTTTCAGCCCACAAACATTTATTTTTTGTAGACATACAACTATGAGTTTCATAATCATAGTTTGCATTTATAGGAACCCCTGCAAAACCAAGATAATTTAAAAAATTAAATTTATCTATTTTAGCTAAAATACTTTCATCGTTAAAATCTGTTTCACCATAACAATACACATCATTTATTGTAACATCAAATACATGATTACCACGAGTAAAAGAAATAGTAGTTCTACCTATATTATCTATAAGTTCCTCTTCTTCTTCAGTTATTGGAATCATGACTATTTTTCTAATTCCAGCACTTGTTTTATTAATATCCAAAATATGGTAATTTGGATAAGTCGGAAGTGCTATCTTGTACGGCATTGAATTTGAGTGTAACATAGGTTATAGTTTCATTAATAAATTGATTAATTTCTTTAATTGTATACTTATCATGTAACTCAGCAAAATCTTTACTACCATAATTAGGAAGTCCAAATTCTCCACGAGTTATAAACATATAAGGTATATTGTATGTTTCATATAAATACTTAGCTCCCATTCTACCAGTATAATCAAAATCTAAAAGACTTATGATTTTACCATTTGGAGCAAGTTTATTTATAAGCCAAGCATATTCTTTTTCAGTGAGATGATAACCTTCACAAGGAAGATTAACAATACCAATATTGAGTTTAGCACGCGCTCCCCCGTAAAAGGGAATAGAATCAAGATGACTACCGATGCTAAGTCTATCTTTACTACTTTTTGTAATTAGAATATAATCATAATTATTAAGTTCAAGATTAAGTAATCCTTCAAGAACATTACAATTAGTTATAAACTTTAATTCTGTAGTTCTATTACGTTTAGGAAAATATAGTTTAATAAAATATATTCCAGCACGATTTTGACCTAACATATAAGCATAACATGGGTCTTTTTGCTTATAATAATATTTAGGTTCTGTATCAACACCTCTATCAATGTAATACTGGTCTACAGGAACTACAAAATGAGTATTAAGATAACCTAGTGACACACCAAGTTTATTCCAATATTCCTTATCTAACTTATTCCAACTACGAGGAACAATTTCAATAATAGGTCTACGTTTCTTACTTATAGATATAGCATCTTTTATTTCATTTGTGATATTTTCATCTGTTTCTTTTCCATTGATTATATCACTAAATGTGTTAGCTATATGTTTAAGAATAAAATAAAAATCTTGCTTATTATTAGGCTCAATTTTTCTTTTATAGATAAGAGATAATACATAACCAACTACATCATAAACGTCACCGAAAAAGCCAAAGCCACCAAAATCACGAACTTTAAGACGGCCTTTAACATTATATTGAATGCCCATACTTCCATTAGTATCATCATCTCGAAATACAGAATTAATAAGAGTATTATTTTTAATACACTCTTTTACAACATTCATAGGAATATCGAGATACTTACTAACAATAAGTTCTTGAGATATTTTACTTTCAATATAAGTTTTAGTAAGTTTTGAAGTGTTTACGTTACGAATCATGCTCCTATGGTTAAAAAAGGGAATAGCACCATTTCTGGCACTATTCCCTTAATCATTACTAATCAAACCATTAGACTAAATACTAATAATTCTATTAAAACGGCATATCACCATCTGCTTCTGCAAATGCACTATTAGTAGAAGCTCCCATATTCATAGGAGTACCGGCCATAACACCGCCCATAGGCATATTACCAGCTACACCACCAAGTGTGGGAGCCTTCTTAGTCTCTTTAGGAGTAATAGATTCTTTAGCTAAATCTACACGAAGAACAGATGCAGGATAATCCTTACGTATAAGTTCAACTACACCATTTCCGATGAAACTATCAAAACCAAGTTCACCATTCTGAGCAACATTCTTCCATTCGCCCTTAACTTTCTTATGACGAAGAAGCTTAAGCCAAGCAGGAATAAACTTACCATCAGCAGTCTTATAGACGGGCTTAGCTACAGCACCTTCTTCAAGACCAAACTGACCATTCATCATAGCAGCAAAGTTATTAAAGATATAAGCGTAACCCTTAATAACATCAGCGATTTCAACAACTACATAGTTGCCTTCGTCATCATAATCTTCAAAAGGAAGAGTAAGAGCTTCTTCTTCAGCTTCAGTTAATTCACGACCCTTAAGATAATAAACATCAAGAATATGCTTAATCCAATTGAATACATTGTTAACCTTCCATTCTTCAATACCATTGGGAATAGTGTTAACATTAGATTCAACACAATTAAGAGTGTAATATACATGACGCTGTTCAGAAGTATTAGTATGATTACTTGCAAAGTGAAGAGTTACACGAGGAACTTTCTCACCTGTAAACTGTTTACCTTCTGCATTTACAGACCAATCAACGCGAACTTCGTCAAGATGTCCTACAAACAGACCATTCTGAGCAGCATCCTTTTCATGAAAACGAAGCTGAGAAACAGCTTTAGTCTGATTATTAACACCACGACGAATCTTTTTTACAGTAGGCTGTGCACTTTCTACTGTAACATTTTCTTTGTCTTTTACCATAACTTAATTAAGTTTTATAAGAATAAATTAAACAAAAAGAGTGGCGGATAGCCGTTGTAGACTATCCGCCACTACGACGATTTTTATTGAAACAAGCAATTAATTATTCAGCATCTTTTTTGCTACGAACAATAGGATCTTCGTCACGAACATAAACAATGGGGAAGATGTCAATGCTAACATTCTCTTTACCATTATTATATTCAGCCTTAGCGGCATCAGCGAGAACTACATCAAAGATACGATTCTTCTTATCTTTAAGATCACCAAGGTCAGCCTTAAGAGCAGTCCAAATTGAAGAATCAGTAAAGTTAAGCTGGCAACCTACACCGGTAGCAGAAGCAGTAGTAGCAGTCTTAGAACCGCTATAAGCATGATACTTAGGCGACTCTACCATATCAACAGTAAGCTGAGCAGCAAGTTCTTCATCGGACATTTCACCAAACTGTTCAACAAGAGCTTCACGATTAGCAGCTACAATCTCCATTGCGTGTTCAGCAAGATACTTAGCTTTATCTTCCTTAGTAAAACGCTCAGTAGCCATAATAGGATTACCCTTGCTATCATACTGAGCTACACCCTTAGCAATATACCACTGAGTAAGAGCGGCAACCATTGCATCTTCACCTTCACGAGTAGTAAGGTCAAGACCAAGTTCTTCTGCATAAGCAAGAACATCAGCGCTCTTCGACTGAACAGCAGCTTCAACACCCGAAATGTTATTGAGGAACATGATGTTCTCACCAACTGCAATATTAAGAGCCTTACTTACAGGAGAAGTAATAACAAACTTACCTACAGTCGAGTTTGCAATAAGCTGAGGAGCAGCATTAACAGTAGAAGATTTCTGACCAGCCTGAATTGCGTTAACACCAAACGAAAGTTTATTCAAAGTTTTCATAACTTTAAAAATTAAATTGTTAATAAATTAAATTGGTTAATTATTATAGTGAGTGACACTAGTTTTAAATTGGATATTTTATTCAACTACTTCATAAGAAGCGTCAACTACATCAGCATCATCAATGTCCATATTATTGACAATTTTAAGTTCTGTAGTTTCCATACATCCCATAAGTAGGTCTGATGCAATATCACGAGCACCAAGAGTAAAAGCACGATGACTTATAAGAATACGAGGATATTTTTTATAAGTATCTTTTTCAAAGAGTCCAGCAGATAAAGCGTCTGAATGAGAATAATGAGAAATAGCAGTTTGAATTACTTTTTCACCATTTATTGTTCTACTACGAGTAAACTCATATTCAGTTACATAATCAACTGGTTGAGCGGGAATACGAATTATAGGAAATTTACCTTCAGCTGCAATTTTGAGAGCATGTTGACGATTAACAGCTTTAACACATTTGTCACTAACTTCAAATTCATTATATACGTTTCCTTTTAAGTCAGTAAACCATTGTACAGGATAAAGACCTACAATATCATCAGTTGTAGCCTCAATAGCTTCTTTAGCAGTACGACATTTAACACAATATTGAGGAAGTTGTGTTTCAATATAAATCGTATTACCGTCAGTATACTGATACTGAGGAACATAATCTTTAGTGCATTTCCAAACTATTCCTGCCCTCGATAATAACGACTTAATGATATGAATATCTATACCTGTCTTATTGTTAATAACGTGAATATGTTCAATACACGTTGTAAAAGGTAATTGCAAATCTTGAGCACGAGCTAAAATGGCAAGACCATCAGCAATACTCTTAATACCACCTTTTTCACTTCCCATAAATCTTTTGAGAAATATTTCAGCTTTAGCAAGTTGATTTTCATCAAATAGATTTATAGCAGTAAGACCGTTATATGGTTCATTATGTCTTGTGGTCAATGCACGACCACTACCACCATCATTAGGTTCTTCTTGCTTGTTCATTATGTCAAGGTTCTATGTTTGTTTAACGATACAAATATAAGAAAAGTTTTTTAATCATCAACTACAAAATCAGAATTATTTCCATCAAAAGAATTTTTAACACTATGATTGTTTAATATTGTTTTTCGTTCTATCAACTTTTGTTCGATTGTATTCCGGCAATATAAAGAATATAAATCTACACGTTTAGACCTAAAATATATTTTAGATAATCTATACATATAAGATTTAATATCTTCACACATCGGAGAAGTGATAATTACAATATCAACGTCTATAGCTAAATCTTTATCAGGAGCATTATTAGTAGAAAGAACATTGATTAAATCATTGTTAAACTTTTCTACATTAAGTGTTTTCTGAGCTTGAGCAGCTAACATTCTACGTTCACCTTTACGAGCACCACTTTTATAATAAATAGGTGTTCCATCTAAAGTTGTAGCAGGAATATTATCTACTTTGTCATGATAATTAGCACAAATATCAGTTTCAGAAAATGTATTAATAAATTCTGTAACTCTACTTGCAAACTCAGCACGCTTATTTATAATGAGAATCTTTTTATCCTTATTATTACGAACTATATCGAGAATAACATCGAGTTTACCTTCAAAATCAGAAAGAAATTTAAGTCTTTCTCTAATAATCTCATATGTTTTTGAAGCTCTCTCTTTGAGATTATTAGGATTATAAAGTTTATCAATTTCAAGATTAAACTCAACACTCATATCAAGATGTTCATTCCAACCATTTTCTTGTGCAATTTGATAACATATCTGAGTAGCAGAAATATTAAGTTGTTGATTTCCTGTATTAGCTTGCTGCATAATATCAAAACTACCAAAAATAGTTATGCTTGTAGTAATATATTCATCATAATATTTTAGAAGTTTAGCAATATTATCATCAGCAGGAATATCAATGCCTATTTGAGTTTCTTCTACGGGGGTGCTCAATCGAATTGCTTCAACTTCAGCTTGTTGGAAATCTGAAAGAAGAGGAGCAATTTGATATATTTTAGAAATATCATTATAATTAGTAAGAAGTTTATTCATAACAACAAGTTTGAATTTACATCTACTAACATAATTTAATATTTCATTACACACCTCATCAGGATGATACCAAATACACAAATAAGGAACAAAAGACATATTAGCAGTTTTAATAAACTTATCAGTAAAAACTTTAAGTTTACCAGAGCTAATTAGTTCTTTAAATTCTTCATTATTTTCTTCTGAATTTTCTTGTTGAGTTAAAAACTCAGTAATAGTCTGTCTTTCACTAAAAGAATTAGTTATTATAACAGTCTTACATGTAGGAAGCCTAGCATATACTCGCTGAAGCACTCCTAATACCATAAACTTATCATTAAGAGGATGAGGTATTATAGCAGTACCAACACCTTTTTCATCTCTCCAATGATTTACAGCATTATCGAATATTTCATCGGGATTAATCATTATTATTTAGATTTAAATCGCTATCATCAAAAATAGAATTATATTGATGAGAATACTTTTTAATAAGAACTTTACCACTTACAGAACGTCTATTTTTATCACCTTTTTGATTAGAAGAAATTCCTAACATAATAGGGTCGATTATCTTATAACATTCATTATAATAATAACCATAATTAATATTACGTTCTTCTATTGGCAAATCATCAAGAGAATTAAGAATACAAACTGTATTACCACCTGCAAGTTTACTCTTAGCACCAGTAACTTTATTCTCTTTTAATATAACAACTCCTTTAGTAGATACATAAAATCTAACATGACGTTGACTTAGAATATGTTTAATTTTACCATTTTCTATAACATCATATGCCACATTAAATTGTCTACCTACATTTTGAGTTTTACAAAAATCAAGAATATCTTTATGATTTCTAAGAGTAGTCATTACAGGGACATTGTTAGCTAAATACTCGTATACAGCTTTAGCTACAATTGGAGCATCATATCCTTTCTTTAAATCTTTAAGATATTGGTAAGGGTCTAATGCGCCTTTATAATCAATTTTGTCATTTGTCCAAATAGCAAAATAATTATTTATATCTCTACAGTAATAAGCTTTATATTCTTCACTATCTGCATTCATTCTATTAGTTTCATTCCAACGTTTAACTATATCATTAAACACATCCTTTTTATCACGAGGAAGTTTAATAACAATACCGTCAGTATTTGCACTAATAACATGAATATCATTAAGTTCTAACTCTTCAACAAGGGTCATTGTCATTAATTGACCATTTATAGTAACTTGTAATTGAGCAAGTCTATCATATAGAAAGAAAGTCTCTGAACCAAATTTACCATAAATAGAATTAATAACAATTTTAAGAGCTTCTGCTGCAAGTTTATTTGGAACACCATTCATTATATAACCCTCACTATCTGGAGTATGTTTACATTTAACTCGCGTATCTCTGAAATATTTCACCATTTCGACGAATACTTTCTGATTGAGATGTTTAGGAGCAATGTTATAACTTACAACTATACTTGGATAATATGAATTATAGTCAAAATGAAGATACAAATATTTATCATCTGAAATTAATACAGCAGGTCTATCCTTAGTATGAATACCACCACAAGCTAATGTATAAGTAGTACCATAAAAAGTAATTTCTTTTGAGAAAGCGTCTTTATTAGTTCTTGTAACACTAACTTGCATCATTTCAGAAAGCATCTTCTGCAACTCTGGAGTTTTAAACTTAATATGAGGAAATATAATTTTCTTAAAACTAAGTTTAGTCCTTTCAGTTCTTTCTTTAGTAAACTGCTTAGGACTTAATCCACTCATATTAGAATAAAACTTTACAGTTAGCTTATCTGCAATATTTGCACGAGCACTAGACAAGACATTTACACCAAAAGCGTTTGTAATAGAATATCGAAGTTTAACTTCATCAGGTTTTTGTCTTACCATTTCACAACAAAGAAAGACATCATTCTTATTATAATAGAGCATAGGCTCTACATATTTAGGAAGAACATATCTTTCAAAATCGTTAGTAATAAGTTTATTAAGTTCATCTAAAGTTAAACCTCTATATCTATCTTGTTTACTCCAATAAAGATTATATTCTTCTTCATCTATAGGCGGCAATGTAAAATCAAGTAATTCATGCCATTTAAGATTAATAGAAGTTTGTTTAAGAGATTTACCAAATTTCTCTCTTGCACCAGTATCTTTATTAGTTAGAACAGTAGCTGCATGAAGACCATAAACTTGTTGTAAATCAACAGTAGCATAAGGCAATCTATAATTTCTAATAAGTTCTAATTCTTTATCATTATAGAAAGCTTCTTTATCAGACTGAAGTTTAATAATCTTCTGACTAGTATTATAAAGAAATTCTATAAGATTCTTAGTAGAATCAAAACGATTAAAATACATAAGAAAAGTTTTAATCATCAAATCATCATATCCTTGATTATTAAAACCATATAAATCAGTTCTTACAGGAATTTGAGTTACATTACCATCTGCTGTAGTGATAGTTTCATAATGAGCTTCCATAGCATTTATATAGCCAGCAAGCTCAACAAGTTGACTATCATCTGTATCTGAAATATAAAATATATCAAATTTAATTGTATCAAGTCTACGTTTAATTTCAGCAACAGTTAAACATTCAGTAAGTGCTTTTGGTTTTCCTTTACTATCGACACAATCTTTAAAAGCATTAAGATAATCTTTCAAATCTATAAAAGTAATACTAAATAGATTTGGAAAGATTTCTACATCCATACCAAAAGAACGTATCATAAGTATATGTATTTTTCGTAAGGAAAATAGTGTGTTTGACAACTACAATACCATTTACGAAGATAACCTTTAAATGTATCAAATTTCTCTTTATCAACATACTTAATAAGAGGTGAATAATTCACATTATAAAGCCTTTGATTAGGAGAAATAAATACAGTTTCAAGATTATCTTTTATATCGCATTGTAGAAATCGTCTACCAGCATCACCAAGAAGAAGAATTTTAGTAAAGTTATATTTCTTAATATCTTCTGCAAAATAAGTTAGACAACGAGTATAAATATCATCATTGAGTTCACAAGCAATGGTTTCATTGCAACGAATCAAAGGTAGAATATATAGATTATCTAGATTATTTAGCTCCCCCGTAAAAGGGTTAAGAACTTCTTTAATTATTTCAACTTGGCTACTGAATCCCATATCGCCTTTCTTATAAGCATTATAATCTACATTAGGTACAACAATACAATTACCAAAATAAGGATTGCCAACACCTTGTAGATTATAATGCTTAGTATTGAAAAGACGCATTACGCAATCTTCACATATGTTCATTAAAATTTACACATATGTTTAATTTGTGCTACACTTTTACTACCAACGTGTTTGCTAAAACCATAAGCATTAGCAAATTTCTTAGCACCACGAATAAAAGCGTTATATGCGATTTCAATATTAGAAAGTTGATTTGCAGGATGCATAGCAGCACCTTTCATTTTATTACTCATAATATTATTATTTTAAAGTTTATATTCTTCTACTCTATAATATTTAAGAACACCATGAAAACCTCTAGCTTGAAGTTCTTCGCGAAGTTCTCTTGAAGTAAAATCTTTAAATTTATCACTAACTCCTTTCTTTTCTCTTTCACAATTCATACAGATATTTCTGTGACCACCTGCATATTTACGAAAGTTATCTAAAGGAAGTTCTTTACCACAACATTTACATTTTTTTTTATTTTTAGTTGTAACTACTGTAGCAAGAGGTTGTTCATTATTTACCATATTTATATTTTTAATTTTATGTTAAAAGGAGAATAAGACCAATGAAAACTCTTAGCTTTATAATGTCTTATTTTACAACAATTTCTTATTAAAGAAGCGCTACAAGACATAGCTTTAGCAGCTTCTTCTGCAGAATTAAATTTAGCTATAACATTATAATTATCATCTAATTGATAAACAGGTTTTATTTCACTTTTACGAATTTTTGTTACTTTTTCTTTAAAATTATTATAAGTATTTTCGTTTCTTATGTTTTCAGAATTAGTAACCCATCTAAGGTTTTTAGCATTATTATTTGTTTTATCTCCATCAATATGGTCAATAATAGGCTTATTATCTGGATTTTCAACAAATAATTCTGCTATTAATCTATGAATCCTTATAGTAACTTTTTTACCTTGTTTTCTAAATGTTACAACTAAATATCCTGTATTATGTAATACAGGTTTTACTTCTCTTTTTCTGAAATGTTGTTTAACCCCTCTTTTATCTATAATAGTGTGTTCAGGAGAAATTATATTTCCACAATCACTTATAAGATACTCTATATCATAACCTTTAATTGGTTTCCAAATTTCTTTATGTTCCATATTTAAGATATAGTTTATTCTTACAGCGTGATGCAGCAACATAAAGTCGCCTATTAATTTCTTCTGCATCTGAATAAGGATTGCCATATTTGTCATATACAATATCATTAACATCTACAAAAGAAGTATCAAATGTTGAGCCTTGTGATTTATGAGAAGTAAGACTAAAACCATAATCTAAATCTCTTCCAAACTCAATTTTTCTAGTTGTAGGATTAATTATATTAGTTAAAAGAAGACAACTTTCTTTAAAACTAAAATAATCTCTCCAACGTTGAGCACGAACACGAGCACTTGCAACCTTAGCAGCTTGAATCATTTCACGAGCTGTTTTTACATACATTTGGATAGTGAAATTATCTTTATGGTCAATAATAAACAGCGGAGTTGTATTACTACCACCATGAATTGCAGTGAATCGTACCATAAAACCTTTAAGACCATATTTAGGATGTGTATAATTTACAACATCTTTTAAAATATATTCTTCAGAGTTTTTAATGATACAATCGTTAAACTGATTTACAATAGTTACATAACTAATAATTAAATCATTCTTAGTAATAACAGATTTATCAGAATCACTAATAATAGCGTTTCTTATAAATTTATTCCAAGCTGATACTGTATTATTAGTATATGCTATAACTTTTGCAAAATCAATATTTCGTGTTAATTCTTCATCACTAAAATTAATCTTAATTAGATTTTCAAATTCTAAAGGATTACAAACATGGTAACCTTTTGTATTATCTATATTAAATTGACTACGAACTTTAGATATATGTTCAAGAAATTTAAAACTTTTATGTTCTATATCATATCGTAACAATTCTAATAAATAACTTATAGGATTATCTTCACCTTGTCGAACAATCTGATTAAGTTTACTTGTTTTGACACCTTTAAAAGCAGAACTATATTTTTCATTAACAGGAGCAAGCTGAGAAGAATCACCAATATATATGATTTTACAATTATGGGTCTTACAAGTTTTCTCAAGAAACATTACAAGACCGCGATTAATCATAGATGATTCATCAACTATATACAACTGATAATTTCCAATTTTAATTTTACCTTTAGGGTCAAAAGGAGGATTATCAATATCAAACTTCTCAACATCAAAATTAAGTCTAAGACCTAAATCTGATTGAAGAGTGTTAACTTTAATGTTAGGAAGTTGGATACTATCATTCAATACTCTACAGGCTTTATGAGTAGGAGCGGCGAGACCAATTGTAGAATAACTTAATCCACAATTTTTAATAAGAGCTTTAACTAAATAAGTTTTACCAGTGCCTGCTGCTCCTACTAATGCTCTCTTATAATCATTAACATCATATGGAGAATTTATAAATGTAATAAGAGACTCATAAGCCTTAAGTTGGTCATCAGTAAATCCGCTAAGACTCATAGCGTCTCTACCATTAGCTTGACTTACGGCAGTTATATTCATAGATGTTTATTAAACTAAAGCACTAATATGCGCTCCTTGTTCTGTAAATGCTATAAGAGTTTCATAATTGAAATAATATTTACCATCTTTACGAACAATATGGCCTTCAATTAATAATCCTTCATAAAGAGTATCATATTGATTTGGAGAACCATAATAAGTATTAGCAATTACTGAATTTCTTATAATGCAAATATGTCGCTTATTTTTATCTAATTTCTTAGCAAATACACATAGTTTACCTTTAGGAGTAAAACTAGCAGGAGTAAGAGGTAGAACATGAAATTCTTTAATCACTTCATCTTCTACGGGGGATTGCGTTAATCTGGCTTTAAGAACATTATCATCTTTAAAGATAACAGCTTGACGTTTCTTACCAATTTTAGTAAATGCAGAATTTTTACGTTCTACATTTACTTTTTTGGTAGTAACGGCCTTAATAGTAGAAATATTAATTATAGGTTTAGCCATTATCTTTTCTTTTTATTAGTTAGAGTCTGTTCTTTAGCAGCTTTCTTAGATTCACGCTTATGTTTAGTAGGAGCATCAGAATCAGGTCGTTGAGTACGAACACTGACACTATTATTCCAAATAAACGTCCAGCCACAATAATGAGTAAGATAATCAATCCTACCCCAAGTTCTAATTCCAATTATAGCAGATTTAGGAGCTTGAATTGTCTTATCAGCATAATCTACTTTAAGTTTACTACCAACAAGACGAAGGTCTTTGCTTTCATCATGACGATTAGCCATTTTACAACAAATTTTAAAAATTAATCTTTATTTTAATTAACACTAATGATTTTATCAGTTAAATCTTGTGATTTTACAAAATACTCATTTGATGCACAAATATTAGCACAAATAGTATCATGTAGTTTTTCTCCATCACAACAATCAAGTTCACATAGACTACATCTATGTTTACAAGTAATATTTGTTTTGGTAAGATAGACAACGCCATCTATTATAACTCCGTTAAGTTTTTCCATTTTTACTTTTTAGTTATCAACTTTATCTATATCACCTCTAAGAAGATAATAATCTTCTTTAGATAATTCTTTAAAGTTAACAATAGTTATACTATCTACCTTTAATTGTTCTTTAAGTGTTTTTTCAAATAAACGAATAGAACATTCGGGAGTTTTAGCTATAGTAAAAGAATTACCAAATGAAATAAAATTACCTATCTTATATTTATAAGCAAGGAAATAATATTTAGCATTTGGAATATCAGTATCTATAGTTGTAGGATTATCATCGTTTAATATCATATTATAAAGTAATCTTTAAGGATTTCGCAGAGGTTTAAATTTTCATTCATATCATTATTAGGTTTAAATTAAACAATAAAATAACTATATAGAATATTATAAATATAATTATATTCTATATAGTTATTATTAATTGTAGCTCCAGCGAGAGTCGAACTCGCACAACCTTTACAGGTCAAAAGATTTTAAGTCTTTCGTGTCTACCTATTCCACCATGAAGCCAAATAGCCTCTCAATTAAGAGAGGCACCTTTATTATCAGTTCAATAATACTTACCAATGAAATCTACAAATACAAATTCATTTTCATCGGACTTATTATCATTAACATACATCTTAATAATCTTTTTATTATTAAACATAGCATATAATCTTGGAAACCAATCATCAATAATAGAGCCAGTCATTGATGAAATTTTTTGTATATATTTAGGAGTTTTAGCTAATTTATTAGGATTTACAAGATATTTCCAATCATATTTACGAGCACCTTCAATAAATTTAATATTATTATAACAATTAATCCATCGTTCTACATCATTTTTAAATAAAAGAGCATGACAAGCATTTGTGCTATTATTTCTTTTAGGAGTTTCTAATACAATTCTTATATAACAATCATCCCAACTATTTATAAGACTTAAATAATGTTCAACAGATGTAGTCTTAAAAGTCATATGGCCATGAGCAAATTTAGGAATACCATTTTCATAAGTAATTCGTAAATCAAACATACGAACACCTAAATTATGTTGGTCAATTATATTTAAATCTTGACATTTACCTACAAAATGAAATAAACGCATATACCATTTAGCAGGAGTTAAATAAGACATTGTATTATGAGAAGCAAGTTTCATGTTATTAATAATATTAAACGTTTTAAATATTTTTGATTGATTTAAGCCGTATAATTGATTAGCTGATTAACTTATCATTTAAGCAAATGAGATGCGAGAGAAAGCACCGTATAGGCCAAATTAGCCATATTTACAGATTAATTTAATTCTACACATTACATTTATATGCCAATATCAAAATAAAATATACTTCTACTTTCACAAGCAAAAGTATATGAAACACATTAATTTACATGACGAGAGTAAGCAATGTTAAATATATAATCTATATACCATATAAGCTAATCCAAATAGTGCAAGCATACTTGCAATAAATAAAATCCAATTAGCAGCATTAAGTTGTTTAATCTTTTTAGATTTAACTTCATTCTCGTAAATATTATTACTAAGTTCATCAAGAACATCTTCATGCCTTTCTTCAAGACATTTAAGTTCATGAGTAAGTTTATTTACACTATCGTGTTCATCATTATAGTGCAAAATCATATCACTAAGTTCTTTCGTAAGTTTACGTTCAACATCGTCTTTACGAAGAATAATTTCAACAAGTTGAGCTTTAGTCTTTTTCATAAGACCGCTATTAGCTTCAGCTTTAGGTTTGGATTCTTTTTCCATTTTAGTAGTATTTATTAAATGAATATTAATCTAATTGAAGATTAGAACCAAAATTATCAGTATCTTCTTCAATTATTTTATCTCCGTATAAATCTATATCATCGAAATCTTGATATAAACAATCTTCATCTATACTTACAGAATAATCATCAAACATAGCGTTATAACTCTTATTGATTATATTTTTTGCAAATATAAAATAAATAAAGATATTAATAGTACAATATAACTATTTTTAATATAATTATATTACACTATTAATATCTTTATAAGAACGATGATTTAGATTGCGAGCAATACAGGTACTCCCTTGCAGTTGTGTTTGACGAACTGTTTAAAGGCTAACGCGTAAGCCTTTCTAAGACTTGTTGTAAACACACTGATACCACTCATTTCATCATTAGAAACGTTGGATTTAAAGAAATAAAATTTAGACATGAGATTGTTATTTAGGTTAATAGTATTTTGTTATTTAGTCTCGGGAATTATGGAAACATTATAACCAGCAAGTTCACCATAAATATCATAAACTTTTTCAAAATGATTATATTCAGGATGAAGCTTGATAAATGTGCTAAGTTCACTTGCGCAAATAAATAAAGATTCCATTTGTTTTGATGTTTAAGTTAATGTTGTTTGTTGTTGTTATCAGTATATTCTCTTCCCATCTTTTTTTGAATCTCTTTGGGAAGATAATACTTATATTTTTTACCGGTTTTCTTGGATACCTTCCAAATGTAGAAAGCACCAGACTTAGACTTAAATACGTTATACTTCTCGTTCTTGATAGTATAAGTATCAGTCGTAGTAGAGTCGGTAAACTCTACTGATTGTTTTGCAGGTGCTATATAATCTTTAGCACCTGCAACAATTGCTAATCCTATTAGCAATACAAGAGATAAAATTATTCTTTTCATATGTTTAAGTTTTAATTAGTCCACCATTCACCGTGTTCATCTAAATACTCGTTATACTTATCGCTTTCTTGAATAACATCAAGATAATAATCGGGATTAACGATATATATGGAATCGCAATAATGTTCATATGTATAGTCACAAGTACTATTATTTCTAATAGTAAAAGTCTTATCATCATTGTAATGATACGATGTGTATAAAGCTACTGCTAACACAATTCCTGCAATTATTATTCCTATTGCAGAAATCTTTAGTGATTCAATAATTATTGATTTTGTTGATTCTTTCATTTTTGTATGTTTTTAATTAGTTCTTCTAATTCATTTAATAAATCATCTTTTAAATGTCCTCTTAAAGAATATATAAAAGCGTGTATTGCTTCAACATCTTCTTTTGTATGTAAATCAAACATTATATAGTTTATCATTTCTAATGCTGTACAAATAGCTAATTGAGGATTTATTTTACGTGTTATATATGGTTCCGTCATAGTCCTATTTGTTTAAATTATAAATGATATTCCAACTAATACTGCAAGTATTATGCTTGGCAATACACATAATGCTAAAAAGAAAGCGTTGAAGTGTTTTGGTTTATTTTTCGCATGGCAGTAAGATTGTTTATGTTGGCGATAATTTTATATGTTATGTTATAAGATATATTGAAGGAAAGTGTGAATTTGGAGATTGGTAAACAGTAAAGATAATAAAGAGGAATGAGTTGCAGAATCTCATTTTGAAGGAATTGAGAGTCCTGCTACTCATCCTCTTACACCTAATAACAATCTAATCCATATTCATTTCAAAAATCTTACTACTAATGTTCGCCCAGTTGATAACACTATCGCATATCATTTTAGGCAGGTTGAAACTAATAACGACTAAAACGCTTATCAATTTCACGATTTTACACACGATTCTTTTCATAATCCTTTTATGAATTAAGTTAATATTAGTGTTATTTATGAAGAAATTCAGTTTAAAGCTCCTATACCACGTCAAGGTATTCTTCTTATAGGAGATTTTTAAGATGATAATTAATATCATCTTAAGGGATTTCAACCTTACAATATAAATAATATAAAATTTAATACTGCAATTAGTATTATAATAATATAAGTTAGCTACTCTCATATTAGTTTATAATACTAATTGTCCAATAGCATTTGCAACTACTATTGAATGCTTCTCGCAACGAGGATTCAGTTCAATGCTCTTCACATTGACCAAAATATTTTTATTCATCATTATAATCTACCTGAATCTTGCTTAATATATAATGATATAGACAATCATCGTACAAATAATGATTGTCAAGTTCAACAAACTATTAAAAACATTCCCTCTATACAATATAAATGTTAACTCAGAGGTAAAAGTTAACATAGAGTCCTGTCTATTAATCAATCTGCACTTACAGGACAAAATGCAGTTGATGCCAAAAACTATATTGTATAATGCCAAAATGTTAAAGGTCAAGCAACGCTTATATGCTGTTTTCATTTTGACATCATGCCTAACTTGGATAGTATTGATTGAGCCTAACTTGGATAGTATTGATTGAGATAGGATTCATCCTCGTTCCACTCGCGCTGTCACAACATTGTAATAACGTTGTGACGCGAATGGTGCAAATAGCAATAGCTGAAATATTGCTATTTCTGCTATTGCTATTTGTGTGGGTGTGGTATTTAACCGGCTATTGAAGCAAATAACGCGCTTGCGGTTGGCATTTCGTTTGCGGATTTTGCTTCAATTGTCAGCGTGTCAGGGTTCATAATACGTTGTACTGCAATTTGACTTGCAAAGGCGGTGACGTGTGACTCAAAGGCGGTAATAGTATTTTTCCATACGTTGCTACCATACGTAGCTCCTTCCTCTCCGCCTTCTCTTAAATCCGTTGCTAATTTGTGGTCGCGCTGAATTGAAATTGTTGCACCTACTAAACAAAGTGCAACGATTTCGGGATTTAATACTCGTTTTGTTTTTGCACCTTGTACCGATGCCATTGCGAATGCTGTTGATAGCATTTCAGATTTCAGTCCGATTTGTCCTACTAACGTAGTAAGATTCATGCTAAATGAATTAGTTAGTATCTCTTCATTATTTTTGTTGTAACCTTTGAATGGTTCGCCGTCTACTTCAATGTAGTAACGATTCCCCTCTTCATTTGATGCTCGGCTGACGCGTAAAATATTTCGTTTTTCGATGTTTTGTGTTTCGCGTTCGTTGGTTGTTGTGTTGGTTTTGCTGGTTTCCATAATGGTAAAACATTTTAAGTTAGTAATATTGTGAATTGTGTTGCAATTGCGGTTGCAAGCAAGTGTCTGCGACATAGCGCAAATACTTTTTCGCAAATGCAAATGCAAAACTTGGATAGTATTGTTTGAGTAATTGAGCAATTTGAAAGAATTTCAAATTGCGAAACTTGGATTGTAGTGATTGAGTGAGGTAGATGTTGCTTTTGGTGGTGGGGGTATTGACAACGCTTCTCTTACACCAGGGGTTGGTTCTATATAGCCTCTCGCTCTCACAACTAAACTTCCCTATGTTACTAAAAAAAATTATTCTCCATATTACTAATAATCCTATTCCTGCTTACCATACTAACAATCTTTTTCGCTTTCACAACTAAACCTCCTCATTTTAAAAATTTTACTCTTCCTAAAATTGAAAATCTAAATCTTAATTCTACTACTAATGCTTCTTTTAATTTAAATCCAAATAATAATTTTATTTTTGCTTAAATCTCTAATCCTAATAATCCTCAAAATCATAATACTTTTCCAAATCCTAACAGTTATATCAGTCTAACAATCCTGTCAATGTGGTCTGTGAAATAAGGATTATTGCTCTAATTAGACTCTCAAATCTATTCTTCTTGCTACTCTTAAAACTACTTTTCTAGTTTCGTAGAGAATCAAAATAATCTTTAATTTGCTAATAGTAGAAGAATTATTAAGTTTAGTATAAATAAAAATAATACTCCTCGTATCACTACGAAGAGTATCTACAACCCATTTTCACTATAAACACAAGTAAAAAAACAATAATTAAAATAACCAATACCAAAATTTAAACTAACCACTTCAAAAACATCTCAACTAACATATTATCTAACCTTAAATTCGACGCTATTAATAAAAGTATTATTAATATTATTAATAATATTATCTTTAATTATATTATTAATATAAATATTAATTATTTACAAATATAATATATTCTTAAATATATATAAAATTTTTAACTATTTTTTAACTTATATCTTAAATAATATTTAACTTTACATTTTTTAATAATTTCTTATCATAATATCAAATATTATATTTATCTTTGTGACAAAGAATCTTTTAAAGATTATATTAATAAACATTTTAATGCTAAACTTAAAGCTATGATTAAATTTATTGCAAAAGGTAAGATTGGTACTTATGATATTAATCTTCCTACATCTATTGATGAGATTACTGAATCTTATATTTATGATGTTACAAAACAAGTTAAAATTGCTCCTAATTATTCTTTAATTGGTCTTATTTTTAAAGAGAAAGCATCTAATATTGCTCTTGCTATTAGAAAGAATAATAAAAAAGCGGATATTGCTGTTGTTCCTATTTTTGTAAAAGCAGGAGACTCTGATAGTAATTTTATTAATAATCTTAAAATTCGTCAAAAACTTATTGTTGCTTCTAGCGACATAATGAGAGCTTATCACGTTTCTACTCCTGATAATCAACTTACACTAAATAATCTTATGACTATAATGTCAGGAGATATTAATGCTAATAACACTCTTATAATGAGTGACGAATATTGTTATTTTATTGAATTTAAACTTATACCCAATTGTGATATTCATGGGGCATATGATATATATCCTAATAAAGATATGGTAAATCCTTTTATAGCTAAAATTTCAGAAGATACTAATACAGATAGTGCTTCTAAAATTATAGTTTAAGATTACATACCTTCTACGGGGGAGCTAATATAGCTCTCCTGTAGATATTAATATTAATATTAAAATCATGGCAGATACTTTTAAACTTCCTAATGGCGGATATAGTGTTGTCATATGCAGAAAACAAGATATTCTAGATTGCATTGATGAAAACATTATTGATAAAGATATAGCTTTATCTATTGTTGAACAATGTGAATTAGATGCTTCTAACTTTATTCGTCAAGGTAGATGGGCTGGTATTCCTTTTATTGGAAATATTCGAGTTCCTAAACCTAAACTTATGGAACAAGACCCTGCTCAACAAGCTCTTATAGATGAAGCTAAAGAACTACTTGACCCTAAACAATATATAATGTTTAGAAAACAACTTAGTTCTGAGAATTATCGAAAAGCTAAATATGAAAGGTATTTTAATTATATAACAAGTATTGCTGTTAATAAAAATAAAAAACTTTATAAGAAACTATGTAATGAAAAAGGAGAACATTATGCTAAGATTTATTTGTTTTCTTGTGCTAATATTACATCAGTTGATAATGAATATGTAATACTTGATGACGATGAATAGTAAACTATTAATAGATAGCCTGATTGTCATTGATGATAATGGGATGCCTAAACCTCCTACTACTCGTCAACTTATAGATAAAGATATAAGACAACTTTATACAAGAGATAAAACTCCTGATAAAAAGAATTATATAGCAGAATGTATTGTTATATATTATCTTGGAGATCCAAAATCTCCTGCAAGACAAGCCGGACTTAGTGACCCAGAAGCTCTTAAAATGGCTATTGAACAAGCCGGTCTTAATAAAGATTATATTCCCGATAAACTTGTTCTTAATTTAATAACAAGATATTATAATGAGAATATAACTGAAGCTGGTAAAGTTGTTGAAAACATTCTTAAGACAATTCATAATATTAATTTAAGTATTAATGTTGTAAATGATTTGCTTAATGAAAAGCTTAATTCAAATATCACGCTTGAAGAAGTTACTATTGTAATGCAACTTATAGATTCTGTTAGTAAGCGAGCTGGAGATATTCCTTCTCTTCTTAAGAAACTTGAAGAAGCTAAACAGAATCTTATGTATGAGAAAGAAACTGAACTTTCTCGTGGTGGTCAAGCAGTACTTTCTTCTATGGATTCTGAAGATTATGAGAGATAAAAGATATGATGAAATCTTTCTTTATTTTAAAGAAGATGGACATAAATATAATGATTCTAATGGTAATAGTTATACTTCTGTTACCACTTTGATTCATGATAATTATGTTCCTAAATTTAATAAGAAATATTGGCTTCATAAAAAATCTAAAGAACTTGGTATTACTGAAAAACAACTTGAAGCTCAATGGCAGGCTATAACCGATGAAGCTTGTTCACGAGGAACTATTACTCACAACGGTCTTGAAGATGCTATCAAAGATGTTAGTATGTTTAAGAAGGCTATTCAGTATCTTACTAAGATTGATGATGGACGTGTAGTAACAGTTGCTGATATTCCTTATCTTAAAGTTAAACCTCTCGATATAGAAGAATTTAAAAAAGCTACTAATAATAAATATGATGAAATATATAGAGTATTTCAATTCTATATTGATAAAGGATATACTATATATAGTGAAATAGGTGCTTTTCTTATTGACTATCTTATTTCAGGAACTATAGATATTCTTTGTATAAGAGATAAAGATTTTGTTATTCTTGATTGGAAAACTAATCGTGATGGTTTACAATTTGAAGCAGGTTATTTTAAAAAAGATAAAACTTGCAAACCTGTTCAAAGAACCAACGAATATGTTCGTAAATCAGAATTTATGTTACCTCCTCTTAATTATCTTCCTAATTGTAATGGTTATCATTACACTATGCAATTATCTCTCTATGCTAGGATGGTAGAACTTATTCTCGGTATTCCTTGTGTTGGTCTCGGTCTTTGTCATATTGCCAGTCCTTTTATTAAAAATAAATATGGAATGCCTTATAGAGATGAAAATAATCAATATCCTTTAGACCCAAACGGAGTTGAAATTCCTACTTGGCATCGTATTGGTTATCGTAGAAAAGAAGCAGATTTAGTTCTTGCTGATAGATTAGTTAAAGTTAAAGCTACTATAAATACTGATATTGTTCAAAAAAGTTTATTTGACTTATGAAAAATCAATTATATATTAAATGTAAAACTTATGATTTTGAAAAGTTATTTGCTCAAAAAGGTTATGCTTATTTTAAAAAAGGAAATTATAATTTAAATATAATTGGAGTTCGTAGTAACAATGATGATAAAGTTACAAATAAATATGACGATTATCTTGTAATTATATATAATACTGAGAATGGTTGGAAACGTCAAATTTATACTATTACTACTGAGCCAGGACTTAAGCTAATGCTTAATCCAACTAATCATAAAGGTACTGCTATTCTTGCTCCCGGCCAATATAGAGGAACATATAAAATTGATAAACATAACGGAAAGTATGATGCACTTTGTCAACGTAATAAACCTGTTAAAGTTTATCGAGATAATAATCGCAATGCTATTTATGATTACAATCCTAATACTATAGATACTGGAATGTTTGGGATTAACATTCATCGTTCTAATGAGTTTTGGACTCGTGCTACAATAGACCAATATTCAGCAGGTTGTCAAGTATTTAATGACCCTAAAGAATTTACTTCTTTTATGAATCTTGTTAAAAAGTCTGCTTCTATTTACGGAAATTGTTTTACTTATACTCTTATAACAGAAGATGAACTCGACAACATTTAATATAATAGTACAATCTTTAATTAAAGGTTTAAGTTTTGCGTTTATTGCAATAGCTATTGTATGTCTTGTATCAGGTATCATAGATAAATGTGGTAGAAAAGTTAGTACAACCACCTCCCCCGTAGAAAGCATTCAAATAGATTCCATAGCTAAAGAGAATGATAAACTTATTATTGAAGTTGAACATTTAGATAGTATTAAAGATGCGAAAGTTATTGAAGTTAAGAGTCTTGATAATGATAGTACTCTTAAATTGTTCTATAAACTTATTGGCAAATAATGATAATAAAGATTCTCACATTCCTACGGGGGAGGTAGTTAATCGCAACGACTCGGTTCTTATTTCTTATGATGATTTAAGACTTGCTAATAGCAAACTTATAGAACTTGAATATGAAAGACAAATTAATAATAACCTTCGCAGTGTTATCGCTAATGATAGCATTATTATACGAAATTACAAAACTATTAATCAAAATATTAACAAAGACTGTAAAAAAGCAATTCATCAAAGAAATATAGCTATTGGTAGTACAGCTTTATTTCTTATTGCTACAGTCATTCTAATTGTAAAATGATATGTTAAAACTTGAAGCAAATGTAGAGGAGATTGTTAGAACTTATCCTTTTTTAAATTACATTAATGAGGATAAAAGTCATTATAAAACAGCTACTGAAGCTGGATATAATGACCCAGATAATTTATTTCTTGTAGGTGATAGTGGAGGATTTCTTCTTAATATTCAGCCTGGTGATAAATTTGTAAATACTCATTTATTTACTGAAATGGCTGATTTTTATCGTAAGAATAAAAAGTATACTTTTCTTAAAGAAGATACTATTCCTCATAGACAACTTAGAAAAAGAGAAGAATATCGTAGAAAACATGGTATTAGTATGCCATGTCTTTTGCGTAACGGTAAAATTCAAAATATAAGAATTACAGGTTCTCATTATAATTTTCTTAATTATACTATGATTGAGCAGCTTGATGAAAGTACTACTAAAGCTACTTCTAAATCTAGTGTTGCTAAGAAATATTATGATTTTAGTAAGTTTATTGATGCTCAATTTTGGACGTTTCATGTGATGGAATTTGCTATTCGTAACGGTTTTCATCTTATTATAGATAAAACTCGTCGTGGGGGATTCTCTTATATTATGGCTGCCGATAGTGCTAATAATATAAACTTACAACCTCGTAAAGTTCAAATCCATGTTGCTGCTGATAAAAAATATCTTGTAGCTACTGGTGGTCTTACTGACTTTGCTATAAATAATCTTCGTTTCTTCGAAACTAAAACTCCTTTTGTGAAAGGTATTCTTTCTACAGATAAAGAAAACTTTCGTCTTGGATTTAAACTTCCTAATGGAGTAGTTAGTCCTAAAAGTTGGAACTCTGCTTTATTTACTGTATCTGCAATGAACAATCCAGATTGCGCTATTGGTAAAGATGCTGTTAATGTTAAAGTAGAGGAGCTTTCTACTATGGAAAACTTTGACGAGTTTATGTCTGTAACAGAACCTGCAATGCGTACTGGTAGTTATACTACTGGTAGTTTGTTCTGTTGGGGAACTGCTACTTCTGGTAATATGCAAGTTTTTGAACAAAATTTTTATTCTCCACGTTCTTATAACTTTATGCCTTTTGAGAATGTTTGGGATAAAGATTGTCGTAATGAAATTTGTGGTTATTTTAAAAGCTATGCTTGGGGACTTCAAGGTCAGATTGGAGACCAATATGCTATGGATGCAGATGGTAATTCTGATATAGAAGTCGGTCTTCGTATTGCTTATGAAGAACGTAAAAAGAAAAAAGATAGTTCTAAAACCTTTGCTGATTATATTAACTATCTTGGTCAATATGCACTAATGCCTGCTGAGTCTTTTAGTTCTGCTACTGAGAATCTATTTAGTAGTGAGGAATTAATGGCTTGGGAAGAACGTCTTAGAACTGATAATAGTTTTAAATTTTATGCAGATGGTTGGCTATTTGAAGAAAAAGGTAAAGTTATATTTAAAACAAATTCTCGTATTCAAATAGAAGGCGGAAAACATAATATAGATTATTTTGATTGGATTGAAGGTGTTCCTCGTAAAGGTCACGAGCATCCTCACGGCTGTATTAGGAAATGGTTTAATCCAATGCAGATTCCTTTTATTGATAAAAATGGAAAACAAACTACTGGAACTCCTCCTGGATTATATTCTATTAGTTATGACCCAGTAGGTGTTAATAAAGAAAATAAACTTATTACTAATAAGCATTCTCATAACTCTATTAAAGTTTGGATGAATCCTTGTCAGTATAATGGATTTAAAACAGCACTTGTAGCTGCTTATTACGGTCGTCCTGAAAAACTTGAAGAAGCTGATAAAGTTTGTTTATTACTTGCTAAGTATTATAATTGTATTGGAACAACAGGCGTTGAAATTAACCGTGGTGAAACTGTAAGTAACTTTACTAAATGGAAAGCACTAAAGTATCTTATGAAAGACCCAGTTCAAATTTGGGATACTTCTATTAAAGGTAATGTAGTGTCTACTTATGGTGTTAACATGGGTGATGGAACAAAGAAACTTGAAGGTCTTCGTTTACTTAAAGAAATGCTTTATTCTGTGGTAGGTCAAGATGAACTTGGTAATGATGTTTATTTATTTCAAACTATTTATGATTATCAAACAATTCTTGAACTTAAAAAATGGAATAGTCTTGGTAACTTTGACCGAGTTTCTGAAATGATTATTCGTGCTCTTCAATGGCGACTTTGTGATATAGAAGCTGCTAAAGAACTTGCACATCGTAAAAAAGTATTAGAAGTTAATGATAATAAAAATGTATTAACTAGAGCTTGGTTTTAATATGGCTAAATTTAAAGTTATTCCTATAGATATTTATAGACGCGATATTACAGTTTTCATAGGTAGTCATGATGAGTTTAAAGCTTGGATTGCTACTTGTGAAGTTCCTACTAGTTGGGAACAACTTGTAGAAACTGTGATGGATAGCGATGATAATGCTGAAGCTTCATATTGGTATAATAGTAATAACGGTAATGGTATAATAGAACTTAAAAAACATCCTGAAACAAAAGAAGAAATTGCTACTGCTGTTCATGAATGTCTTCATTGTGTTATGAGAGTTCTATCTTATATTGGTATACCTTGTATAGAATATGAAGCAAATGAAGCTTATACTTATCTGTTAGAATATATTCTAACAAAAGTATTAGATTATAATGATTATGAACTTGTAAAACTATAATATTATGATGCCTAATTACAATGCTACTTTTCCTCAACAAAGAGTAAGTGGTGCAGTTAAAAAGACAGCAGAATGGTATGCTAATTGTATAGATTATATTATAGATGCTGGTCTTAGTTTTAATGACCGAAGAGATACTGAAACTAAACTTTCAATTCTTAGAGGTAACATTCCTAATGAGTTTTATAAGAAAACTCTAAATCCTTATAATAGTTCTAATGAAAAATATCAAAGGTTTCCTGCTACTATGCGTAACCTTGATATTATGTCAGATATTATTCGTCGTTATGTATCTGAATATTTTAAAGGTATTCATGAGTTTGTAGTTGGAGCTAATAATCCAGATATTGTTATTAATAAAAATGCTAAGCTTAAAGAAAAGCTTACTCAATTAGCACAACAAGCATTTCAACAAGAGTTTGAAAAACAATTTCAAGCTATGTTGCAACAAGCTCAACAAAATGGTCAAGACCCTAATACTATTAATCCTCAAGATGCAATGCCTGACCCTGAGCAATTTATTGCTGATTTCAATGCTAAGTATATTGATGATGAAAGTAAGCAAGGTCAAGATGTTTTAGACTATGTTAGGTCTATGACTCAAGATAATATTATATATTTATCTGCGTTTTTTGATTTTGTTTCTTTAGGTGAATGTTATTCTTATTCTGATGTAAGAGGTGATAAACTTTTTAAAGAACACGTTCCTGTTCTTGAAGCTTATCCTATTCCTAATAGTAATTTCTTTGTAGAAGACCATGATATGTTTGCTCGTAGGATGTTAATGTCTTATCAGCAGATTATAGATATGTTTGATGATTTTCTTGATGAAAAAGATAAATATTTTCTTGAAAATCATTATGGTCGTGCTTATTCTCATGGAGGTACAACACAGCTTTCTTGGACACAAATGTTTGAAAGTTATTCTGATGTTTGTACTAAGTTCTCTAAAGAAGAACGAGAAGCATTCAAATCAGAGCCTGTAACTATTTATTCAGAGAATAATAACCTATTTGAAGTTTGGCACGTTGTTTGGCGTGGAGAAGCTAAACGTGGTATTCTTACTTATATAAATGAACTTGGATTACAAACTACTCGTGTAGTAGAAGAAGGTTATCAACTTAATAAAGAACTTGGAGATATAAGTATTGAATGGGCTTATGAACCTCAAGTTTATGAAGGTTATCGTATTGGTTCTCGATATACTTCTATTTATCCTATTAAAGCTCGTCCTGTAGCATTTAATCGTAAAGGTAAACTTCCTTATAATGGTATTATGGAAGTTCTTCCTATGATGGGTAAATTTAGCATTATTAAACTTGTTACTCCTTATCAAATAATGCGAAATATATTTGCTTATCATAGAGAAATGGTAATTGCTAAAAATAAAATGCTTATCTTATTATTACCTGAATCTCTTATTGCAAGTAATACTGAAGATAAGATTTATAAAATGGCTGCTGATGGTGTTCTTCTAATTGACGATTCAGAAGATACTAATTCTCTTAAAGCTCAACAAATTAGATTACTTAATGCTAATATGGGAGACTATATTACTCAGCTTACTAATCTAATGGAATCTACTAAACTTGAAGCCCGAGAAATGGTAGATATGAATAGTCAGCGTTATGGAGATATTGCTCAAAGTGCTGGTGTTGGAACAACACAAGAAGCTATTACTCGTTCTTCTATGGGCATGGTTATTCTTGTTCAAATGTTTGACGAGTTTAGAAAAGCTGATTATAATCGTGATTTAGATTATTGCAAACTTGCTTATGTTGATGGTCTTGACACTTCTTATTGGGATGAACTTGGTCAACGTCGTACTATAAGTTTAGATGTGGAAAGCTTTATTGGTTCTGACTATTCTACTACTGTACGCAATGATGCTAAAGAACTCGATAAGGTTCAACAACTTCGTCAATGGGCATTTAGTGCTGCTCAAAATGGTGACCTTGATATGGCTATTGCCGCAATATCTGGAGATAATGTTACTCAAATTAAAGCACAAGTGCTAAAGTTCATGGAGATTAAACGTCAGCATGAAGAGCAAATGCAACAGATGGAACAGATGCTTAAACAAGAAGAACTGCAATCTAAACTTCAACAGATTGAGGCTAAAGGTGTTCAAGACCGTCTTACTGAGGAACTTAAATATTCTTATGAAATGCAACTTAAATATGTAGATGTTGATATGTCTATGCTTGCTGCTGGTAATTCCTCTGATGCAGATAAAACTCGTATTTCTGCAATGGCTGAAGAAAATAAGCGTAATCTTGAACAACAGCGTATTAATCTTGAACGTGAAAAGATGATGGCTGATACTTATAGTAAAGCGGCTGATAGACAGGTTAAACGTCATCAAATTGATACTCAATTAAAAATAGCTAAAACTAATAAAAATAAATATGATAAGTAAACTTTATTATAAACTTGCTAATATAGCTAAAGATAAACTTCTACATTATTTTATTTCTTATATAATTGTAGATTTCTGTTTATCTATTAGTTATTGCATTGGTCTAACCAATTGGCTTAGTCTATTAATAGCTGTAAGTGTTGCTAGTCTTTGTATTTTTGGTAAAGAAACTCTTGACCAAATTAAATATAAAGGTTGGGATTGGAAAGACATTCTTGCTGGATATTTAGGAGTAATTACTAAACTAATCTTATTTCTACCCATGATATTGTAGTGCATTTCCAAACTACTCTTTGTCCTCGTTTTGATGAGATTCATTAAGACGAGGACATCTTATTTTATTCTATATATTTTCAAGCGATTTAAGCCACAAAATTCAATTTACAATAAACTTATCATTGAGCATATTTGAATCGACTATAGCACACCTCAGATAGCAAATTGGCCTATGTTCAGATTATTTTACCGAAGTATTTTGAACTAACAATCCGTTATCTTTCTTCTAATCTTGGCAGTAATATTATACCAAAGGACAATCTTAATGTTTATTTTGATAAAATTCTTAGAAATTATTTTGATATTTTGCTTAAATGTAGTTATATTTGTAGCGTTTAGTTAAACTAATTTTAATAACCAACTTAATCATATTTTTATGGCTGTAGCAGATATTGATTTTGAAGGTGCAGGTGGTCAAACTGGTAATACCACATCTGCAACTAATCCTTTAGATAACAATGACAATACTGTTAATCAAGAGGATACTACGTCTCTTAATGGTGATACAGTAGAAGATGTTACAGGTAAGGATGGTAATAATCCTAATAACCAAGACACAAATTCTACTGATGATAATGATAACAACCTTTCTACGGGGGAGCTAGCCGTTGGCGATAGTGTAGAAGTAGATGGTACTACTTATACTGTAGCTCAGAACGGTGACCTTGTAGATGATAAAGGTAATGTATTTAAACAAGCTTCTGAAGTAGCCGAATGGCTTAAGTCTGTTGATGTTGAAGATAATGCTGAGGCTAACGACCTTTCGTTAGCTTCTATTCAGGAAAGTCTCGGTGTTACTATCACTGATGAACAGGGCAAACCTATTGAATTTACTAATGATGCCGCTGGTGTTAAATCGTATGTAGATTCTGTTATTGCTCTTAAGTCTAACGAACTTCAAGAAGCTGCTATTAACCGTCTTTATCAAGACAATCCTCTTCTTCGTCAGTTCCAGGATTACGTTCAACTTAATGGTTCTCCTCGTGGATTTGGCGAACTTCCTGATCGTAGCGGTATTCAACTTGATAAGGATAATGAAGCTCAACTTATTGCTGTTATCAAAATGGCTGCTAGTGAGTTTGGTAATAAAAGTCTTAACGATAATTATATTCGCTATCTTCGCGATGGAGGTGGTCTTTATGATGAAGCCAAAACTCAGCTTGCAGCTCTTATTGAAAAGGATAATGCAGTTCGTAAAGAAATTGCTATCAAAGCAGAAGAACAACGTAAGCAAGAAGAAGCTCATATTACTGAATATTGGAATAGTATAAATAAGATTATTGAAGGTCGAGTTATTGGTGGTTATAAAATTCCTGAAAGCTTTACTAAAGAAGTTAATGGACAGAAAGTTGTAATTACTCCTAATGATTTCTTTAAATATATTTCTGTTCCTGTTGAAACCGAAGATGGTCAAAGGTTAACTAAATATCAAAGAGATTTAGCTGCTCTTAGTGATGAACAATATATGAATCGAGAGCTTCTTGATTCTTGGCTTATGTTTACTGGTGGTACATATAAAGATTTGATTGATATGGCTGTCAAAGAAGAAAAAGTTCGTCAATTACGTGTTAAGTCAAAAGAACATCGTTCTACTAAAACTGTTAAAGTAATTAAAAATTCAGCTACTAAATCTAATATTGATGATATAGTTCTTTAATATATTTTTAATTGTTTAATTTTTAAGTTTTAGTTTTATGTATAAACTTAGAGAAGTATCTCGTGGTAATTATGATGACCGTGGTTACTCTAATGAGGAAACCATTGCTCATCTTATGCTTGCTAAACCTGAGGAAATTAACAACATTCTTACTTATACTTATGGTATGGATGATGACCGCTTTCCTCTTACTTTCCTTACTGAGGGTCAAGGCAGTGCTGGTGTTGTAGACATTAATACTGTTCAATGGACTTGGAAGACTATGGGTCGCATGAAGTTTAACGATTATGTTCTTTATTTCGATGGTGCTCATATTGAAACCCCTGGTAAAGGCGGTACTATGTTTGATGTTGAGTTTGCCACTCACTGGCTTATTGAACAATATGGTCTTATTGCTCCTGATGGCATTACTCAAGTTCGTATTATGAAAGACCTTGGCGAAGGTACTCATGGTGGTTATGTCTATCGCCTTAAACTTACTAATCCCGACCCCAACGCTTTTGTAGATACTGATAATCTTATGCGTGGTAAATATTGGTCTATGACTGCTCCTACTATTAGTGAATCTTATTCTAAAGGTAATAGGAGTAATGTTATGGGACCTGGTAAGATGACAAGTCAACTTGAGTTCCACCGTTATTCTAAAGAAATTGCTGGTAATATTTCTAATGTTGTTGTAACTTATGAATTTAAGACTAAAGGTGGTGGTACTACTAACCTTTGGATTAATGAAGAGATGCGTCAACATGACATTACTTGTCGTATTATGGACGAAGAGCGTCTGTGGCTTGCTGAATATAACCGTACCGAGAATGGTGAAATTCCTCTTATTGACCCCGATAATGGTCAGCCCATTCCTCATACTGCTGGTATGATGCAGATTTGCCGTGAATCCAATTACGATACTTATGGTGAAGTTCTTACTCTGAATAAGATCGAGCGCACTATTGGCGATATTCTTGATAAAGATACTGATACCGGTTCCATGGAAGTTGTTCTTATGGGTGGTAAAGGCTTTATGGAAGATTTCGACCAAGCTATTCGTAATGATGCTCGTTCTGAAGGCTTTGCTACTCCGCTCGGTGATAAGATGATTGAAGATTATAATGGTGGTCTTTCGTATGGTAAGTACTTCCGTCGTTATAAGACTGTTGATAATCATATTATTACCGTTCAAGCTCTTCCGTTCCTTGACCATGGTACTCTTGCTGAGAATGCTAAATCGAATGGTATGATTCATCCTCGTACTGGTCGTCCTATGACTTCGCATCAAGCTTTTCTTATTGATATGTCTACTTATCAAGGTGTTCGCAATGTGCGTAAAGTTCGTCAGAAAGGTCAGATTTATAAGAGTGGTGTTCTGAAAGGTCTTACTGATATTCCTGCTTCTTGGGGCGCAGTTCCTACTAATTCTATTTCTACTGAGATTGATATGTCTCGTTATGAAATTAAGAATAGCTATGGTCTGCAAGTTAACAACGCTACCAAGATGATGCAGTTGAAGTGTGTACTTTAATTGATAAATTTAATTAATATAATAGAACAATGGATATTAAAACTCCTAATGTTGGAACTCCAGCTAAAGTTCAAGAAGGACAAATTGAAAGTGTGGCTGTTGCAGTCGATGACGAATTAGATAAACCCTATCTTGACAAGCGTAGTGTAACTATCAGTCTGGTTCATAACTATTCTAATTATCGTAAGGTTAATATGAAGGTTCTTGGACAACGTAAAGAAACGATTGGTAGTTCCATTACGTCTTGTCGGATTCTTTCATCTAATCAAGGTGAAGTTGAAGCATACTTTCCTGCACTTATAGGTCTTTCTCCAAATAATCCTCAATTTATTACCCGAGTCAAGGCTTGGCTTAGTAACATTCAGTTTGTTGTAAACGATAACGATGTTTCTCTTGATATTTCTTTTAATTATAATACTAAAAGGGATTATCTTGAATTTAAACGTAAAGAGGATGCTATTGATGAGGAGTATTCCAAAACAAATAGGGCTAATACTATTCAAATTCGAGAAGCAATTAAACGTAAAATAGATGCGCTTAATGCTCTTGAATCTGAAAAATATAAAGTAGGTCGTCCTGTTAATCTTGAAGAGTATCTAATGTATCGTCATTGCCTTCTTTATCGTGACGTTGCAAAGGACATGGCTCTTATCAATAGTGACCCCTCTCTTCGTTTTTATATTAAAGATGAAGCTAAAGAAATTGAAAAGCAGAAGAAACTTATTCAAGCTCGTAAAACTGCTATGCGTAACTTTATTGAACTTAGCGCTTCTGAGTCTAAGTTTAATGCTGTTTACGTAACAATGATAGCAATGCGTAATGAAAACGTATCTGAAGCTCTTCTTCGTTCAATGTCTGAGAAAGAACAAATTCTTATGGATTTTGTTAATACTAATCCTGATAAGTTTAACAAACTTGTTCATGATAACAACATTGTAACTAAAGCTTTCATTGAAACTCTTATTGTTCGCGGTGAACTTGTTCGTGCTGAGTTTAATCAGCAAATTTCTACAGCAGAAGGTGCTTTTATTGGTAGTAATATGAATGAAGCTGTTGCTTATTTCAATAATCCTAACAATAAGGATATTCGTACTGCTTATGAAAATAAATTAAAATTGTTCTAAGTTATGGATATATCAACAATGCACGTTTGGTTTCGTCAGTATGCTCAACAAATGGGTATGCAAAATATTCGTGCTATTCTTCCTGAACAAATTGACATCTGCCTTAATACGAGCATTATTGATATAGTTAAACGACTCGTTAAAAGTAATATCCAACTTACATCCGATGGTACCAATACTAATAATAAGATTGGACCTCTTAATGCTTTAACTACATTATTTAAAACTGTTGATGTTCCTTTATATACTGAATCTTCTAATAAAGACGGTACTAAAACATATACTGGTTTTAAATTTTATGCTAAAGATAAAAATGTAGGTAAAATATCAGGTACATTAGATGATAATATTGTTAATAGTTTATATATTTTAGATTTTTCTTTAGCATATAAACAAATTAATAATAATAGTGGTTTAATGGAAGGAACTCCTTCTACTTTACCTGTGTTTGAGGATAATACTGAAACTAAATTTTATCCAGTTCGCATTATTGATAGTACTCTTGCCTCTAAAAGTATAAACGATTTTATTCTTAAAAACAAATTTAATAGTCCTATTATTGTTAATCATGATTTATCTACATATGATTTATACACAGATAAATTTAATAAGATAGACGATAATGGTACTATTAAATACGTTCTAAGTAATAATTATTTGCCTTATCAACTTCAAATTTCATATATTAAATATCCTAATAAAGTAAGTTTAACAAATGGTATCAGTTGTGATTTAGAAGAGAGTGTTCACATTGACGTTGTTAAGCAAGCAGTTGATTACTTTAAAGCTAGTATTTCAGGTTCGATGTTATCTCAACAAGAACAAACTCCACAACAAGTAAATGTTGATAGTAACTACAATAATGCTAATACTCAATAATCGTTTAATAATTAAAATATAAATAACAATGAAACAATTATTTATTGCTAAAAATGTAGCATATCCTACTTCTACTGATATGTCTACTTTAGCAGACGGAGCTATTGCTCTTGTCAATCCCGCAGACGGTTCGATTCTTACTGCTGCTCCTACTTCTAACTTTTCGATTTTTGTAGGTCGCGGTACTGGTAAGCTTGCTCGTATGTTCCCTGAAGTTGATGTAAAAACTCTTCAAGTAACTAAGGGTAGTTACGAAGCTGGTGCTACTTTTACAGCTAAAATTACGGTTCCTACTCCTGAAAAAGGTTCGGATTATACTGTAGTTATTGTTAAGAAAGGTACTGTGTTCAACGAACGTAGTAATTGGACTTTCACTACTGTAGCTACTACCACTACTGCTGCTGATGTAGCTAAACAGATTGTTGACCAAATTAATGGTAATACTTATCAGCTTGGTGTTAAAGCAACATATAGCGGTGGTGCTATTACTATTACTGCAACCGAGGCTGGCAAGGATTATGAGGTGCTTGGTGCAGACGCTCTTACGGGGGTTGCACCTACTGATGTAACTCATGGTAAGAAGGCTATGTATGATAAAGCCTATATTCAAGACCTTGCTTCTCGTTGTGCTGCCGGTAAAGGTTTCAACTATCTTGGTGAAGATGGTAAGGAAATTTATCCTGGCTATCCTGAAACTGTAGATGCTGACAAATATGTTCTTTATACTCTTCGTTTTGCTGTTCCTCGTTTTGCTGCTAAACAGCGTGATGAAGTTGTATATCAATTAGTTCATATTGCAGTTCCTGTAGGCGCTCCTTCTATCTCTACGCTTGATACTATTCTTGGTACAAGCACTGCTATAGCAAGTAATTTAGAAGCAGATAGTTCTGAAGGTTAATCTTAATATCTAAAACGTACTTCTCCTAATAATATTACAATATGTTATTAAGAGGAGTACGTTTTTATTTATAATATCATGGACGAATTACAAGCAGCAAATGATATAATCAGTAATGCAATTAAAAATTCATCTTATACTACAGTTTTAATTTCAAGCGGCGTTTTTATTCTATATACTCTTATTATTAAAATTGTAGATTATTATAAATCTAAAGATAAACATAAGCCATTGTTAGAAATGGCATCTGCCATAAAAGATGTTAGTGAAAATGTAGTAAAGCTTAATCAGGTTTTAGATAAAACTATTCAAAATGCTGAGCAAAAAGAATATGACAGAATAGCTAATGTTATTATTGCATCATTTCTTAGCTTTAAATCTGGTATTTTAGACCAATGTATTGATACAATAATACATAATAATGTAGAGAAGAATAAAGATACAATTACTCAAAATGTTTATAAAACTGTAAGTACAGAGTATTATAAACTTTATTCTATTTTTTCAGCATACGAACATGATTCGATTAGTATTTCTACAAAAATTAAAGAAGAATGGATTGATGACGTAACTGATGAATGTATTGCCATTATATATGATGGTACAGATGCTCTTACAAGAATAAGACGACTTAATCATAAACTTGGTCTTATTACTGACGAGTATTCTATATATGTTAAAAATAAGATTCTAAATCATTAATAAGATGTTCTTATGTATAATGATGAAATTAGAAAAAATATAATTGATGACCTTGAGAGCAAAGCTTTAAGTGTTGCAAACACCGCTATAGCTTTAGCCTCTCAAGGCTATCTTATTAATAAGAATAAGTATATTAAATTAGATTGGACATCAGTACTTATTCATGCTTTTGAAAATATTAATGTCCTTAGTGAAGAACAACAAAATAAAGTAGAACTTCTTTATAATAAAATTTCTAAATTATGAGCGAGCTACAACCTATTGAGTTAGAATATATTTATGTTACAATTCCAGCTGAATATATTTGTGTTTATCATCGTATCCTTGCAATGATGGCAGATTATGGTGAAGAAATGCTTAAAGATTGTAAGGCTAGTTGTACTAATAGAAATTATGGAGTTATTGAATGTTTTAATATGTTTAATGCGGCTGTTGCTTGTCGTAAACTTGGAAAAGAAAAACAAGCAGAACTTATTATTAAATATATTAAAGCTAAAATAAATCAAATATATAAGAATAAAGATAATTCTACAAGTTTTGTTTTTCCTGTAGATGAAACTGGTCAATTAAAAGCGTATGTTAGTTGTGGAGAACGTCCTAGATTTGAAATTAATCCTGACGATATGAATCTCTATGAACATAAGTTTGAAAATGGTTTTAATGAACATTTTAGACTCGGTCCTGAAGATGAACCTAGAGAAAGAAAAGTTCCTATAGCTCCTGGAAGTAAGTTTGGATTAGCTGTAAGATTAGATGCAGATTATGAATTTATAGATGGAGAATATAAACCATGCGCTTCAATTCATGCTTATTTTGATGGAGTTGAAATCGATATGAATGATACAATTTATGATTATTATTTTGATGACAAACCTGTAATTAGATTCAATGATGTTACAAATCTTGAAGTTGGAATACATAATTTTAAGTGTGTTGTTACTTATAAAGGTATTACTAAAATAGCTAATGTAGATTGTTTTTATCATGGAAACCCAAATTGATAAATTAGGTAAAGTTGCTATTACAGTTGAGCCTGAGGATTGGGATTATAATAAAGACTATGATAAACTTACTATTGTTTTAGATAGAAAGACGTATAGTAGTTATATTAGCAGAAAAGCCGTTCCTGCTTGCACTTATTTAACAGACAGAGAATATTGGCAACCTTTTAGTTCTCTTAAAGAAGAAATTGTTATGGATTTCAATTCTTTAAAGAAAGAAGTTGCTAATATTAAAGGAACAGCTAAGAAAAAGAAACCTAGTCTACTTAAGAGTCTATCTCCTCATACTCCTATAATGCCAATCGAAGGCGTTGTTCCTATTACTAAAGGTGCTCCAGATAGAAATTTCTATTTTAGTAATATGGTAAAAATAACAATACGTATTCCTATAAATATTAAAACTATTACTTTTAATCTAAAAGAATATTTAGATTTTATTCCTGATATTACTGAAATTGATATTATGTATAATGCTCAACATACAGGAGATGTTGAAGGAATTTATCGTAGTATAGATAAAGATTATAATATAACTATAGGATACAGAGAATTAAATCCGTATTCTTCTAATAATTATGCTTCTATACCAATTTTTATTAAAATATTTAAAAACCCTACACTTCTACTTAAAGAATATGGTAAAATTAAAAATATAAATAAAAAATATGGTAAAAATGTAGTTAGGAAAACTCTTCCTAAACCTATTTTAGGTGTAGATTATAATCTTAAACTTAAAGGTATTTCTTATAAAATTGGTCCAGATACATCAACTCCTAAAGGTAGACACGTTCAAATTCAAGTTTTAACTACTAGTAATACTAATAAGGATGGAGTTTATAGTGTTACAAAATGGAGAAATGTTATACATAAAACAGCAAATAAACCAGATGTTAATGGTATGGTTCAAATAGATGATAGTATAATGCGAATTAGATGTATTAGTAAAAAGTATGCTTCTGATTGGGTTTATTATGCTTGTCTACAGAAAAATCATAAACTATTAGATAAAGTTGGTACTTTTATGAAAGAGATTCATGATATTGATAAAATTAAATATAGAACTGGTCGTAAGCGATAAACACGACCAAAGGCTGATTGATTGTGGACACGAACAGCACTCGTTGCATTTCGATTGTGCTTCACAAACATCAGCCTTTGTGACACAAAGATAATGACAATATTATTACTATACAAATAAATTTTTAATGTACTGATTATTATGAAATTACAAATAGACAAACTTGGCAAAGTTGCTGTAACAATAGAAAAAGATTATTGGGATGTTAATAAAGATTACGATAAACTTACTATTGTTCAAGTAGAAGATGCTTTTGGAACCTATATTAGTCGTAAGCCGGTTCTTGCAGGGACTGTACTTACTGATAGAGAATATTGGATTCCTTTTAGTTCTTTACGCGAAGATATAGTTTTAGATTATAATTCTTTTAAAGCTAAATATGATTTAGAACTAAGTGATATTAAAAAAGTATTAGAACTTCATACTAAAGATATTACTACATTACGAGAAACTCAAGCTCAACTTACTAGTGATATTAATTTAACACTAGAGCAAGTTCAAGAAATGATACGTACTGCTAATACTACTTTATCTACAGCTAGAGCAGCAGTTATTACAGCTAATAGAACTTCTGATTATGTTAAACAAAAACTAACGGAATTTGAGGATTCTAAAGGTGCTCCTAATGGTATTGCAACATTAGATGATTCTGGTTATGTACCTAGTTCTCAGCTTCCTTCTTACGTAGATGATGTTCTTGAGTTTGATAACGTTAGTGATTTTCCTACTCCTGGTGAATCTGGTAAAATTTATGTAGCTTTATCTACTGAAAATACTTATAGGTGGAGTGGAACTAAATATGTTGAAATTAGTAAAAGTTTAGCTTTAGGCGAAACTTCTTCAACTGCTTATGCAGGCGATAAAGGTAAAAAAAATGCAGAAGATATTAATAAGGTTAAGACTACTATTAATTCTTTACCTCTTAAACTTGTTGAAGAAATTACTTATTCTAGTAATAAAACATCTGGCGTTTTAGATGCAAATACTTATAATAAAACTATTAACGGAACTTATGAAAATACAGGGCTTACTAGAGTTAATATTCCTTCTGCTACTACAGAAAAAGCAGGTTTAGAAAGTGCTGCCGATAAAGCTAAACTTGACTCTCTACCTGATAAACTAGTTACAAATGTAATTACAGCTGCTACAGATAAGAATATTGTTATTCATAAGCATACTACAACTAAACAAGAAGACGATACTTATAAAGAACCAGCTATTGAATCTATTACTATACCTGGAGTAAATAGTGCATATGCCGGGGTTATGCTTCCTAAAGATAAAATTAAACTTGATTCTTTATCCAATGATTCTTTTAATTTATGGGAAGAAATAGAAAATTATACTTCTAATGATGACCCTGTTACTGGTAATAAAATATTTCCTTATATTTTTTCTTTAACTCAACCCAAATATCGTCAAAAACGAATTTTATTTAAAGCGTATTATTTTGCAGGAGAAAACAAAGATGTTAAAATAGATTGTATAGCTTTATATGTAGGAGAAAATCCTTCTGACGATACTTGTTGGAAAGATTATGATAATTGGATTCTTGTTTCTACAGGTACAAGAACAGAAGATGTTTTACTTCAAGAGCAACTTGATTCTCTCCCTAATACATTTTATACGTTGAATAGTTCTGAAGTAAATTCTACTAATGGAGCAACATTTATATTTGACAAACATGAATGTCAAAGAGATGGTAAATATGTAACAACAGAAAATGCTATTACTACTATAATTCCTATGGTAGAAACCTCTGGAGCTAGCAATAATGCTACTCTTGCAGGTTTGTTATCTTTTAGACAGCTTGGTGCTTTAAGTTCAATTCCAATAAATATTGTAAGTAATATACAGATAGAAAGTAACGATACTAATGTAAATATTAAACTTGATAAAAATAATGCTACTAAAATAGAAAAGATTCCTGCTTTTCATCCCTCTACTTCTGAAACTATAGAATTTCCTAAAGCTAGTTCTAATTCTGCAGGAGTAATGTCTGCTGCTGATAAAGCTTTAATAGATTCTCTTCCTAATGTTATAGTAACTAGTCTTGAGACTCAGCCGTCTCATGATATGATTACTTTTGTTTTAAAAGGTAAATCTAAAAATGGTACTAATAATTACGTTGTAGAACAAAATCTTGCTAGTATTACTTTATCAGCTGCTCCAGCTGGAGGAAGTACGGCAGGTCTATTATCTTCATTTGATAAGTATTGTTTAGATACTATGAGAAAGTGTGCTCAAACTCTTCCTTCTAATATAATAAATAATATAACTGTAGATTCTAGACCAACTTACACAGCTATTAATTTTGATAAAACTTCAAAAAAACAACTAACCGATTGTGGGACTATTTACAATGCTTTGGAACATAAATCTGTTAATCTTCCTATAGCAAGTTCTTCTAATGCTGGTATTATAACTAGTGAAACTTTTAACAAAATAAATAGTTTTGAAGAATTTACGAATACAATAGATGAAGCCATATTTCCAGTAATTATAGCTAATGCTTTTAAACCTACTATATATATAATGGATGGTACTACAGATAAATTAGTAAGTCTTGGTAGTTTTGTTCCTACATCATATTATGAATATCCAGATGATTTAAAGCTTAGATTTGAATTTAATGCTCCAAAACTATTTGATGGTGAAGATATAAAAATTACATTAACTACACAATATAATGATATTCCATCTACAACAACAATTATTAATTTTACTTATCAAAAAGATATTCCTGGTGGAAATTGGGTTATAACTCAACCTGGTTTTGCAGAGGACATTTTAAAATCTAAAGGACAAGCATTTTCTATTAATATTAAAATAGAAAATGAAACAGAAGCTGTTGTTTGCTATGAAGGTATAATAGTTCTTCAACAAGAACATGTAAATCCTCTTCCTACAAGTTATACAATTAATCAAAAAGGAACAATTATAGACCCTGATGAAATTGTATCTAATAATTTTATAAAATATAGTGATAGTATTACTGCAGGTAATATTGATTTAGGTTGTAATGGCATTAATAATACTGATATAGATATAGATTCTTTTAAGTCTGCTTATGAGCATGTTCATCGTTATGTAGGTTTACAAAAAGAAGATAAAATTTATATTAAAGAGCTTAGTCCTAATATGCAAACTTTTACTGACGGAACTGATGCTACTAAATATATAAATAGTAATGAACCAAATATTGATATTTGGACTGCATTTGATGTAGATATTTATTATAGAGTTGACACAATAAATGATTTACATACTGTTACAGTTGCTGTAGAAGATAAATATATAGATAAAACAGATAAAGCTTGGATTCTTTGGCCTAAATTTACTTTAATTGGTAGTTATAAAGCCTATGTTCAAACTTTAGAAGATGGTAGTAAAATTGCTAAAAGTAAATCTGGAGTAATTCCTACTTCTGATAGTAAAAATAATTTTGATACTTATATTGCTAATAGAGGTGCAGGGTTTTCTCATATAAATTATGATGCTCTTAAATTTATGTCATTCTTAGGTTATGGCTTTTTAGGTACTACAGATAATGGTAATACTATAGGTCATGGAACTTATAATGTACCTTCTGATTGGTCTGCTTGCTATCCTAAAAAGACTGGTTTAACAAATGCTTATTCTGTTACTAATACAAAAAATACTAGAGATATGACTGATCCTTTATGTGGTACAAGTAACGTAAATAGTATTACAGCTGAGGTTATGGCAGGAGAAGGTGATACTATTAAGAGTATTAATTTCTTTGGTCTTGAAAACTGGTGGGGAGATTCTTATGAATATTTAGATGGGCCTGTATCTATGAAATTTACTCGTGCAGATACAGAGTCTGCTAATCCTAATAGGTTTGTACAAGATTATTTAACTTCTAAAAATATAGATTTAAATAATAATACTTATAATAGTTTTGGTGAAGATAAATGGGTAGCTGAAATTACTTATGATACTGGTAGTAATGTTAAAACTGAATTACTTAATAATACTAATTTTGAAGCTAACGCTTCTAAATATTGTGTAGCTATTATTGATGAAGCTAAACATCTTGTTAGATTTATAGTTAATGACTTTACTCAAGTTATGTCAGGCTGTGTTACTAAGATTGTTGGCGGTGATAGGGCTGATATAATATATAAAGCTATAGATTCTTCTAAATCTAGCGATATACTATACTGTACCAATGCTAGCTATTATTTTCCTAATAATGTTAGTAATAATCAATATAAATTTTTAAAGTCTTATTTAAGCAATAAAACTAGGGGTTTGATTGGTTGTTATGATGGTAACAATAATCAAAATATTGGCTATGCTTATAATTGTGCTCGTATAATGTTTACTAATACAAATAACGTAATTCTTGTAGAACCTAATAAATCATTATAATTATGAATTGGAATTATTGTAAATCAAATGGAATAAAAGGAATTGAATGTATTAATAAAGATACTAATAAATATGTTCTTCGTTTAAATCCTGTTAAATTAAAAGAAACTAAAGATATTGAAAGTCCTACGTTGAAATATTTGCAAATTTATGTTAATCATGAGCCAACGTTATTGAACTTAAAGAAAATTCTTATATCTTTACAGCGTGAATATGATAGTAGTACTGCTATAAATACTTTTATAGTTAATGGTATTCCTGCTTGGTTTGATAAAGCTACTCGTGTTGGATTAGTTAACTCTATTAATTTCAAAAAGCTTAATGGAGAATCTGCTATCAAACTATGGCTTGGAACAAAGAATATTACTATTGATATTGATAAAGCTCTTAAATTATTTGCAGCAATTGAAGATTACGCTTTTAAATGTTATAATGTAACTAAAGTACATTTAAAAGAAATCGAAGAACTTGCTACTATTGAAGATGCTTTACGATATGATATTACAAAAGATTATCCTAATCCTATAAATTTAACAATCTAATAACTATGGCAAAGTCAAGTTCAAGAGCTGTTACTCCTCGTAGTACAAACTCTAAAAGTAATCCTAATCGTTCTTCTAATCGTCCTAATCCTATGATTAATAAAGCTGGTGTAACTCGTTCAGGTCGTAGAAGTTTCGGTGATGGAGGAAAAGTTAAGTAAAAAGTTAGTTAAGTATTTTGTATTAGCTACTAAAGTTCTTCCTGTTCTTATAGCTGCTATACATTTTCTTAATATGCTTATAAGTTTTCTATATGGTAACGATATATTTCTAAATTATATTGGAAGTATATCGTTACTTCCTATTCTATATCTTTACTTTGCTAGTTATACTTTTAAGCTATGTGAATATTATAGAATGTTTCTTCATTACACTGTTGTAGTTAACATTATAAATATCTACGATTACTATCATGGTATTCCTATTTCTGATATAACTCTTTTCATGATAGGAATGATGTTAACTATAATATTAATGTTTATAGTAATCTATCTTAAATTCCTTAAGAAATGATTAAATCTAAAGCTGCTATTGCAGCTATATTTCGTAAAATAGCAGATAAAATAGAAAATGGTACTTGTGAAGTCGATGATAGAGAATTGACTGAAATTGCTAATATGCTTATTCATCGTAAACTTAATGCTGAACAATTATCTCGTCATCTTAATGTATCTCGTTCTACTATTACTCGCATGGTTGCTGATGGTAGAATACCACATCCTCGTAAAACTCTTGGTGGTGAAAAATATTGGTGGCAGGATGAAGTTGAAAATCATATTAAAGAGTATGAAGCTAAATATGGCTCGTAGGCTTTCATAGAAGCTCGTAGGCTGTTGCAAATTTGCCGTCTGATTAATTTATTGATAATTAGTCAGACGGCTTTATTTTGACCAAAATAATATGAACTATTCATTACTACTCTATCTTTGCGTCGTACAAATACCGGTAATGTATATATAAGTATTAACTATTTAATTAAACAAAGTTTTATGAGTACTAATGAAGTATTTATGATTCCTGACAATCGTGGTGGTCAGAATAGTTTTGACCCTAATCTTCTTCTTGCTTCTATGATGAATGGTAATAACGGTTTTGGAGGTAATGGAAGTTGGATGTGGGTAATTTTCCTCTTCTTCCTTTATCCTCTTATGCGTAATGGCGGTCTTTGGGGTAATGGCTTTGGCTCTGGTGATGGTAATCTCGGTAGTCTTGGCAACCTTGTAAACAATGATGCTGGTCGTGAGCTTCTTATGCAGGCTATCAATGGTAACAATGCTGCTATTCGTGACCTTGCTAATATGACAGGCGCTCAGACTGCTCAAATTCAGCAGGCTATTTGTGGAGTTAATAACTCTATTACTCAGCTTAGTGGTCAGGTTGGTATGTCTGGTCAGCAAATTATTAATGCTATTCAGCTTGGTAATCAAGGTCTTGCTTCTCAGCTTGCTCAATGCTGCTGCGACCTTCGTACTGCTGTTACTACTGGTAATTATGAAAATCAAATTGCTACACTTAATCAGACTAATACTCTTCAGAGTGGTCAGAACTTTATCAATCGTTCTATTGAACGTGGTTTCTCTGATACTGCTTATGCTTTCCATGACCAGACTTGTCAGATTGGTTCTGCAATTCAGGGTAGCACTCAGGCTCTTAAAGATGCTGGTACTATTCAGACAAATTCTATTCTTAGCAAACTTACTGAAATGCAAAATGATGCTAAGCAAGCTAAGATTGACTCTCTGCAAGAAGCTAATTCTACACTTCGTACACAGATTAACATTGAACATCAGAACGCCCTTACTCAGCAAGCAATTGCTGCTGCTGTAGCTCCTATTAATGCTCAGCTTGCTGAAATTAAATGTGCTCAGCCTAATACTGTAACTGTTCCTTACTATCCTTTTAGTATTCAGCCTAATTGTGGTTGTGGCAATGCTTACAATAGTGGTTGTGGTTCCTGTCAAAATCAATTTTGGTATTAATCTTTAAATAACTAAAGCTATGGCAGAATGTTTTAACGGATACATTGGCAATCGAGGTGGTATTCCTATCGTAGAAGCTGCTCAATCAAGTGCTGGTAGTACAACTACTAATGCTATTTATACTCTTCCTTGCCATGTCTTTGGAAAAGGTTGTAAAGGTATTATAGTAGTTAATTTTCTTGGTGCAAGTGCTGCTACTGTAACAGGAGTTACTCTCTCAGTAAGTGGTTCTACTCGTGAACTTCTTTCAAGTGCAGGAGAGGCTCTAACTACTCTTACAACTGGATACCATATAATTGTATTTGATAAACCTAATAACCGATTAAATTTAATAGTATAATATGTTTTCAGCATTAAGTCAAGGTAGTCCTATCTATATTATTGATAAGACTGACGGTCTAAAGTATAAAACAGGAGAAGTTGTTGGTGTTATTCAAGGAAATGCTTTTGGTGGTACATTTGGTACTACATCGTTTGCTCCTACTGGCACTGTAACTCTTAAAGTTAAAGTAGACAATAACGTTATAGATTATCCTGAAGTTCCTCGTAACGGTTCTGTGATGACTTATAATAATGGTGGAACTACTATTTGCGAAACCAAACAAGGCGTAATTACAGAATTAGAAAATACTCTTCAACAAGCTAAACAAATACTTGCAGAACGTCCTAAATATGAACAAACTGTAAAAGATTGTGAAGGATTACTTAAACAAATTAATCCTGTGTTTGCTAAAGATAAAGAACGTGACGATAGGATAGATAGTTTAGATACTAAAGTTTCAAGTATGGAAGGCAAACTTGATAAGATTCTGAACGTATTATCTACTAATAGTAACCCAAATATTAAATTATAAGTTATGTATTTAGTTATTAAAAGAGAAAAGTCTGAGCATCTTAAACATAAAGTTCATGAATTAAAAGAACTTGCTTGTGATGTGCTTGAATGTCTTGAAGAAGCTTATTCTGAAGGACGTGAATCTGAGACTCGTGAACGTAGTCGTCGCGATGACCGTTATGAAATGCGTCGTGGTCGCGAAGAATATGACGATTATGAGCGTGATGAAGCTCGTGGTCGTGGCGGTCGAGGTCGTTATTAATCTAATAATTCTAATGGGAGAGGAGAACAATCTCCTCTCCTTTTTAATTTTGATAATATGAGAAGAGATAGTCTTGATATATATGACGATATGCCTGAAGATATGAAACATTATCTTCGTTATAATGGTAGGCATTTTAATAGAAAATTATGTGACTTTGCAATAAGTAAGATGTCTACCACTAACCCTTCTACGGGGGAGATGGTTAATCTAGTTAAACTTGATAAAGAAGCAGTAGATGCCCTACTTAAAACATATCGTATTGAAATTAAGCACAATCAGCTTTATGATTATGTGTATGTAGCTAATATGTGTAAAGCTGACTTTCTTAGTAGTATGAGCAAACTTACAAAATTGGGCAAAATTAATCAAATTTTTATATATTTTTAACTTTTCGAGCATCTACAACATCTTTATAACTATCTAAAATAATAATAGTAGTAATTTCGCAATCACTACTATTATAATAAAAATAATTACCAATCATATTAACAACTAACTTTCTACAACATCTAAATTCAATGTCATTTAAATCAGGAATTTGTGTTCTAAAATTCTTCAATCTTTCATTGTAAATACTTCTACCGCCCTTAGAATCTCTGCCATATCCACCATCAAAATACCTACCGCCATAAGATGCACAATATCCAATAAGTGCTATATACTCTTTTGAATATTTATGTGTTCCAAGTTTTCTATCTTCTCTCACATCGGAATAATGTTCAAATGTGCATACATCTGGTGCAATAGATAAATCATTATCAGACTGAGCATATTTCAATAAAGCAATTAGTTCTTCATTAATGTCAGCTCCTATCTTCTTATCACATTTAATCTTATCAATTAAATTCGCTCCACCCACCATAGGTTCTATGTAAGTTTTAATATTATTGTCATCAATATACTTCTGAATAATTGGCACTAAAAATTTTGCCAACCTGTTTTTACTTCCTTGATATACCATTTAATTACTTGGAGTAAGGAATTCCTTCTTGTGTACACGAACCTCGTCTCCTTTCATTATTATTGCTTATTAAAAAATATTACCTAATAACTCCATTTTCTTCTCTCTTGAAAACTTCGTCATATTCAAAAAGTTAATCATTTTTTCTGGATTATCTAATGATTTCACATACTTTTTCTGATATTCTTCTGGCATCTGTAATATGTATTTAGCACCACCATACTTATCTACTAGAGTTAAATATAAATTATTCAATACCTTTTTATCTGTCACCAATTCAATATTGTCAATAAGAAAATCAATAATTATTGGACGTTGTGGAGCTTTCAAATTGCTTATAATTGTTTGTAAAACATCTGGG